>SDBV01000163.1_pt1 | contig 86432 bp, 55 predicted proteins | sample 2277081 | NCBI WGS metagenome assembly SDBV01 (sample SAMN10402039, study PRJNA504765) | marine sediment metagenome | isolation source: marine sediment core GS10_PC15, 223 cmbsf | place: Arctic Ocean: Southern Knipovich Ridge | collected 2010
GATGAGTGTGAGATTGTCCCGATGAGACCATACAAGCCGGCCTTCGTGGGCATGGGCCGGGACGGATGGCTATGCTGAAACCGTCTGGGCTCTTCATACTACAGGCGCTTATGGTGATCGCACGATATTCAAGATCGAAGACGAAGCGTGAGGCCATGAAGACAACGACATGTTCGACGCGCAATGCCGAGCGTCATACGGAGACCTATGGATGAATAATCGAACTGCAATAGCGTTGTGTGTCCTTGCGAGTTGCTTGTGCGCCTGCGATGCGACTGTAGACGCGGAGATAGGACAAGAACTTGGTCCTGTATACCAGCCCCTTGTGGAGCAATTCTGGCAGACGGCGATGCCCCACGCGCCCTGGATGTCGAGCGTCAAGAATGAATCGTTTGAGTATCTGGGCTCGGTGCTTGTCGGCGAGAAACGGCTAAACGTAGGCTCCTATGCGTTTGATTATACCACGTCCGCCCCCGCCATAAATGCCAGCCACCGCGCGCAGAAAATACTGCTGTTCGATGACAAGTTGGTCTTGGCGGGGCACTTCAGCTTCCCAGACCCGCCGGTGGCAGTGGCTTTTGACGAGGGACAGATTATCGTTATTAGGCCGGACCGTTGGCCGCGCGATGTGCATCGAATAGATGTGGCGCGGCTATATCTTGATGAGACGACGCAGGTGATTCATTTTAAATCAGTTAGTCCGTAAATGGGCGACGGCTGTGATTGTATCGATGAGACCATACAAGCAGGCATTCATGGGTACGGGCCGGGGAAGGATGAGTATGCTGAAACCGTCTGGGCTCTTTACACTACAGGCGCTTATGGTGATCGCACCATATTCGAGGTCGAAGAGTGTGTAGGGTGTGCAACTCGTTGCACGCGGAACGCATGGACGCGGCTGGGATGGCACGTTGAAATTGCGCGCGGTTAACGTCGTTGAGGTGACGGAAAACAGTCCGGCGGCAGCCGGCTGAGGCAAAGCCGTGGCGGTATCGGGCAGCTACGACGAGCTACGGCAAGCTGGCAAGGTGTGGACGGAGTTCCTTGGTGCGAGGCGGAGGCCCTTCGACGGGGCTCAGGAGATCGCGGCGAGATGGTCAGGAAGATAATTCGCGTAAATGACGATCAGTGCATGGGCTGCGGGGAGTGCGTGCGGCTGTGTCGGCAGGGGCTCTTGAGGTGGCGGCCGGCGTCCGTGCGGGACAGGCAGGCAAGGTCCGGCTGGTGGCCGACCACTTGTGTGACGGGTTGGGCGTGTGTGCTAAGCATTGCGTGCAAAAGGCGTTAGTACTGGAGAGACGCGAGGCCGCGCCCTTCCGCGGCCGATTCATCACCGACGCCGAAGCCGCCCGCCTCGCCGGCGGCATAACCGCAGTGAGAAAACAAGGTTACGCCCTGGCTGCCGCTCCGGCAACGCCTAGCCATGTCGCAGCCGCAAAGCCAACCGGGCCAGTCGACGAGCGCGGCGTGCTGGAAGACCAGCTCGACGCCGACGATATTTTCCACTATAGACTAGGCTTATGCTGCCGAGCAACCGAGTGCGGCCGACTGTGCAAGCGCCTGGTCAAACAGCCCGGCAAGGCCGGCGTCTGGTGCGTAGACGTGGAATCCAGCACCAGCACCAACCTATACCAAGCCCTGGCCAAGTCACACTTTACGTGCCCGGATGGTGTGTTCTAGGCAGGGAATGAGCAGATCCTACGCAGGAGCGGTCACACCGGCGGGGGCCGAGAACTGGCGTCAATCACGTCGACAACGTGACGAGCTAGCGTTCCAGGGGGCAACGACGGACGGTCAACGCGTTGCCCTTGTTCCGGCACGGCCAATCGGTAGCAAGTTGCCGGCACGATACGAGCGTGCGGACAAGGCTGTGTGCCGACGGCTCGCAGGTGTGGCCAGCGCTCTTTCGGTGGGCACGCGCTGAGACCACTGTGGGCTTGTCTTGAGCTTGCCGACGTGTCGCGTTTTTCCGCATTCTTCCACATTCTGCAAACTTCGGGAGAGCACTCAACGTCATAACAGTAATGGATATAAGTGATTATGGCAGTCCTGGACGAGCATCTTCGGAGCCGAGGGTTGGAGGTCCGAATCCTCTCGGGCGTGTTGGATAAAGCCAGTCACAACCTAACCGTGTGGCTGGCTTTGCGTTTGTGTCGTTCCGGCTGGGCTTGGCGTCGGTAAGTTTGTAGAATGTGGCGGACGGAGTTTTCGCAATGCACAGGCCATCCGTGAAATACATTTACATCGGCACCTCGCACTCGCCAGGCGAATGCAGACGGCGACTGGCTGAGCGAGTCGGCAACGCGCGCTGGCGATGGCGGGGAACGGGCTTGGGGAGGCACTGCGACAGACCACTGTGCGGCACCGTCGATGTGCATGGATTTGACGTCACGGAAACAGGGCCCGGGGGCTTTGTGATCCGCGACCCTCGAATCCGTGGCCGTTGGACAAAGGTCAGGGGCCGAACGATCGTACGGGTCGGCCTCTATTCGGACAGGTACGAATGGGCCGGGACCGCTTTTGGCGCGGGGGTGTTGGGATTACTGGCAGCGGTGCTGGTTACATGCTTTCGGTCCCTGCGCGTCTCGACGTTTTGCCTCATGGCTCTGTGTTTCGCTGTCGTTATCATGGGGATGTTTCTCAAGAGACGCCATGTCCGCATGACGTCGCAGACCGAAGCTCTGGCGCCAAAAGCGGCCGCGCTGTTCGAAGGCGAGATCATTGAGGAGATGGTGGGACTTCAGCTCGAAATGGAAATGGATGGCCGCTGGCCAAATGTGTGATTTATAAGCTGTCGCTCCCGTCATATTTCCAGCAGCGTGTCCTGTCGTCTTAGCTCGGCTTGAACTGGCCCGATATCGACCGCGTTGACGGGGACTGCTTGTCTGACTGCCTCGGCCGCCGCGATGCCGGCAGCCCGGCCGACGACGAGGCAGCCGGCCTGGCCGCGGATCATGCCAGGCCGCTCGGTGCACGGGTTCTTGGCCGAGCCGAGGATGGCGTTGGGCGGGCTGTCGCCAAGCAGGATGCTCAACGGAATGTTGCCAGCCTTCGTGAGCAGGCCGAACGGCTCGGTTCTTCGATCGACCTCGGTGACAAGGCCGACGACGTCGGTGAAGCGCTTGCCGTCTTCGAAGTCGTCGGCGCTTAGCCTGCTCTTGCCGATTAATGTCCGGGATATCCGGTGCCCGATCTCGGGCGCCGTCTCCAGCAGGTAAGCGTTCTCAAAGCCGGGGAAGTGTTTGATAAGGAACTGAGCCTGCAGCTCGGCGAGCAGTCGGCCTTCTTGTTCGCGCTGGCTTTCGGCGATGACATCGTAGCAGTCGCCGTAGAACCAGTTGGAGTTGATAAGCACGGTTCCTCTGTTGCACCGGGCGGAGAACATTCCAAAGCATGCCATATTCTGCGCGTGCTCGCCGAATCGCTCCTTGTAGTCACCCGAGGCGAGCGCATCTCTGACGACACCGATGGCTGTCCCGCCGCCGTGGGGAAGATGGAACACGCCGAACTCACGCCAGTTGCGAATCGTGTCGGCCAGGGAGGTCGGGACATCGCATTGGGGCAGGTAGCTGTCGGGGTTGGCTTCGAGCCAGTCGATGGTCTTGTCCAGGTCGACGTTCGCCATTCGGTTCAGCAGCGTCGAGCCGTCATTGATCTGGTCATACTTGCCGCCCGCCCGGCCGATGATGCTCAGGTCGCCGGAGGCATCGACGAATTGGCGCGCCGTCACGGCGAAAAGCTGGTCGCGCGCGTGAAACAGACCGGCCTGTACCATCTCGCCATCCATGAGCACGTCGCACAGGACGGACCCGTAGAGCGTTCGCACGTTGGCCTCGCGAAGCATTTTGATCATGACGCGTTTGACAACTTCGGGGTCGTTGGGGATTTGTGGCTGGGTGGGCCTGCGGTAGTGGGGCATCGTGCCATGCTCGGCGACGAGGCGGTCGATGAACTCCACCGGCAGGCCTGTGGTGACATGGCGGCCGTCGCGGGTGACGAAGTAGTTGCCGATGCTGCACATCAGGCCGCTCGTCGCCACGCCGCCGGGGAAGTGGTTCCGCTCGGCCAGCACAGTACTCGCCCCCGCGCGGGCGGCGGAGACGGCGGCGGCAAAGCCGCTCATGCCGGCGCCGACAACGAGGACATCGCAATCAAGCAGGACGTCGATGTCCCTTTGAGGTACGGTAAATGTCTTTGTCATGGATTGTCTCCGTTGGCCTGCCTTGCCAGCGCAGGCGGCCCGGCCGTGGCGTTTCGCAACGAGGTCCGGCGTTGCCTGGCGGGCGCAGCGGAGCTGGCCCGCAGCTTGCCGACGTGTCGCATTCTTCCTCATTCTTCCGCATTCTGCAAGGTTGACTGGCACGCTTGGGTCCATAATAATGAGCCGGCTAAGAAATTGAGCATCGATCCCAGGAGCGTCTTCACCGGCGAGGGTTGGAGGTCCGATTTTCTTGGGCGCGTTTCGGCTGGCTGCGGCGACGGAGACTTTGTCTCCGGTCGGGCCGGTCTTGGCCGTTTTGTGTACCGCTAATGTGAGCAAGGAACCCGCAAGAGTAAGTCGGGGAGATTGGTATGAGAACCGTCGTTTTACTGTTAACTGTGTTGCTGTCCGCCGCCGGTGGATGTTCCTCTCGCCTGGTCACCAACCCGCCTCGGTCAGCCATTGAGATGATGCTGCTGAGCGGGGCTGTGGACAAGGCCCTGTCGCGGTTCCACATGCCCGCACTTGCCAACCAGAAGGTGTTTGTGGACTTCACCAACCTGGCGACCTACGACGTGGGGTACGTCCGGGCGGCCGCGCGGGCGCGCATCTGCCGGATCGGCGCCGTGCTCGTGGAAAGCGCCGACGAAGCGGAATACGTCGTCGAGATTTCCTCAGGCGCGCTGAGCCTGGAGTTCAAGGAGAACGTCATAGGCTTACCCGCCTTGCCCGTGCCCAACAGCCCCGTGCCGATCCCCGAAGCGCCAGTGAGCCGCACGACCGAGCAGACGGGCATAGTCAAGCTGCTGATTTTCGTCCACTCCCACGGCCGGTTCGTCTCGGCGAATCACTACTACGCCAAGATCGACCGCCAGGAGAGCATCATCATGGGCGTGCGGGCGCAACAGCACGACGAAGTCCGCGAAGGCTGGCAGCGTGCGGACATGAAACTCCAGCAGCAAGAGCAGCCGTAGGGGGGGGCATGCTGCCCTACGCACCGCGGCGGACCGCGCCGCGAGCTTAGACAACTGGCAGGTGAGCACCTGATGCGGGCGGGGCTATTTGGCGGACCTGCGTTTGGCTTTCTTGGCAACCTTCTTGCCGGCTTTTTTGGCGGCGGCGGCGCGTTTGTCCTTAGCGGCCTGGGCGGGGTCCCTGACCTTGTACATGGCCAGCTTCTTCTTCTGATCCTCGGGAATCTCGCGCGGGAACGGCATGGCGACGGCCTGCGTTATGTAACGCCTCAGCAAAATCTCCGAGAACACACCTGCCTTTTCCAACGCGCCCGCCGATACCAGGCGAATGTCATCCCCGGGGGAATGCAGGTACCCACCCGTGCCGCCGCCGCGGGCGAACTGCAACGCCGGTATGCCAATCGCCGCCAGCGGCGAGCCGTCCGAGCTCATCGGGCCGACGCTGGCCGAGGCGACCATGCCGATCTCCTTGGCCAGCAGACGGACGGCCGCGCCGATGTCCTCGTGGCCGGAGAAGCTGAAGCCGTGTCGACCGATGATCGCGCCGTGGACGTCGATGTTGTACGTCAGCACGTGGCGGGTGAGCTCGGTCTTGTCGGCCTTGTCGTTGAAGCCCTTGGCTGCCTTCTGCCGCTTGTCGGCCTTGAGCAGTTCGGTGGCGTAATGTTTGCTGCCGACCAGGCCCGTCTCCTCGGCGGCGAAGGCGATGAACCGCAGCGTGCGTTTGCTGCCCTGTAAAGCCAGCACACGGGCCAACTCCATGACCAGCGCCGTGCCGGCGGCGTTGTCCAGCGCGCCGGGCACGCCGCGGGACGTATCGTAGTGGCCGCAGATGACGACGACCTCGTCGGGGAAGTCCGTTCCCTTCAGCTCGCCGATGACGTTGGAGGAGTGACTCTTCCGCCGCGTGTTGACTATCGTGAGCTTGGCTTTGGTGATGTTCTTGTTGACGATGTCCACGCCGTCGAGGTGGAGTATTCTGCCCATGGGGAGCTTGCCGTAGGCCTTCAGGGCTTCGTCGCGGATGTTCATACGCAGGGGCCTAACGCCCATGCCGCCCTCGATGATGATGAGAGCCTTGGGCTTGTAGGCGAGGAACTTGTAACGATTCGCCTCGCCTATGTTGCCGCAGACCAGCACGATCTTGCCGGTCATCTCGTCGGAAAAGTACTCCGCCTCGCCGCTCTCGGCGTAGTAGAACTCGCCGGTGAAGCCCTTGGCGGGCGTGCTGCCTGACATGCCGATGGGCTCGATCGCGATGTCGCGCCACTTCTTGCCGTCCAGCACCTTCAGGCTGCACTTGGGTGAGTCGAAGGTGTCGACGGTGAACTTCTGCAGCTTGGTTGCCAGCTTGAAGGACTTGAAGGTCTTTGCGATATAGTCGGCCGCCTTGTGCTCGCCGGCCGTGCCGGTGAACCGCGGGCCTATCGTGACGGCGAGGTGCTCAACGTGGGCCATTGCCTTCTTGCCGTCGAACTGCCCGAGTTTTGTGGAAGACGTCTTGGACGCCTTGGACTTGCTGACCTTCTTAACTGTCTTAGCCATGAAACGGGTTCCTAGTTTGCTTGCGTTGCCTCACCATGCGGAAAGAGCGGCATTATAGCGGTTCCCGCGGCCGCGGGCAATGGCGAAGCGTCCGTCAGCGGAAAGACACCAGCCGGCAGGCGCTGGCCCGGCGTTAGTTTTTGTGGTTGAACGCGAGGCCCGCCTGGCCGACTGCCCCACAGACGCCTGCGCGGGCTGTGCGGGCGTAACCTGCGTGATCAATCAATCAGTCGCCCGCAGCCTGCGAGACCAGGTCCGCCAGTGGCTCGGCGACCGCGAGTAATCGCACATGATTGCAGTGCGTAGCGACTGTCTTGATTGTCAATCGCATTTTGATTTCCATTCTTGATTCTTCTTTCTAATGAGTTATACTCATATGTGCTTCGTGGAGAGTCGCAGTGTAGGTGAAAAGAAGGAAATCAAGAAGGAGGCAGTGATGATCCAACGCCTTATTGTCGTTATGATGACAGTCGTTCTGTGCGCGGGGGCGGCCGCGTCGGGCCAGGTCACCTATGAGACCGCCTGGGCGGCCCAGATAGGCACTAAGCAGCTCGAGGTTTGTCACTCGCTTGCCGTAGATCGATGGGGCAACGTCTATCTCGGTGGCCGGACGGAAGGCGACCTCGCTGCGCCCAAGAACGGCCCTGTTGACGCCTATGTGAGCAAGTTCGATTCCGCAGGCAATGAGGTCTGGACGCGACAGTTTGGGTCCAGCGGAACTGAAAACGTCGCGTCGGTCGCCGTGGACGGCGCGGGCAATGTCTATGTCACCGGTACCACGAACGGAGCTCTTGCGGGGACGTATGTCGGATGGCAGGACATGTTCGTAATCAAGTTCGACCCGGCCGGCAACGAGATCTGGTCGACCCAGGCCGGTACGGGCAATGACGAAATTGGCGTCTCCATCGCCGTGGATACGGCTGGCAATACGTATGTCGGGGGGACAACCAATGGGAATTTCGGCGCCCCGTACGGCGGCTCCGGGGACTCCTTCATCAGCAAGTTTGACTCCAACGGCGACATGGTCTGGACTAAGCAACTCAACGGGCCGTCCAATGACACGATCGCCGCTATTACCGTGGACGCCGCGGGCAACGTCTACGCCAGCGGCTACACCCATACCGATCTTGCCGGCCCCCACGCTGGTCGCGATGACGCATTCGTGATAAAGTTCGACTCCGACGGTAACGAGATTTGGGGCGCCCAGATCGGCACGGGCGAGAACGATCGCAGCAATTCAGTGGCCGTAGACGATGCCGGTAACGTCTTTATTACCGGGGAGACTCGCGGCGATCTCGGCAGGACGAATGTTTCGAGCGACGAAGCATTCACGGCCAAGTTCGATCCTTTGGGCGACATCGTCTGGATCAGGCAGATCGGCGCAGGCAGCTTCACCTTCGGCTACGATGTCGTTACGGACAGTGGCGGCAACGTCTACATGAGCGGAATGACCGAGGGCGACCTCTTTGGCTTGGTAGGCAACAAGGACGCGTTCGTCATTAAGTACGACTCGGCTGGCAACGAAGTCTGGTCGGATCAATTCGGCACCCCTCAGTCCGATAGCGGGAACGCTGTCGCCCTGGGTCCGTCCGGCGCCCTCTATGTTAGCGGGAACACCTCGGGTTTCCTGGGTGACTTCAGCGGGGGAACCCTGAACCTGGACGCGTACGTGGTCAAGTACGACCGCATCCCCGAGCCGGTGACGCTGAGCCTGCTGTCGGTGGGCGGCTTGGCGCTGCTACGCAAGAGGAACAAGTAGCGCGACTGAACACATGCACGCTACGGGCGATTGCCTTCGGGCTGTCGCCCGTTCTTTTTTTGCGCCCGCTCTGTGAACTTGACCAACGCAGCCGAGCCCCGCGCGCTGGCGGGCAGAGACGCTGTTTGCGCGCAGAAATGACGTTGCAGAATGGTCGGAAAACTGTCGCGGCCCGCCCCGGGTCGGCCCCGCCAGTGGGCGGTGCAGTGTGTTTACTGTCCGGGCGTCACCTATTCGCTCAGCCGGCGGAGACCCGCCTGCGATTGGCGGTACAGTGGGTCGCCAGGCTGATCGGCCAGCATTTCCATTACAGCCTCATAGTTTTGTGCTGCCTGCCCGCGCTTGCCCGTCTGTTCATAAACATAGCCCAGGTGGTAGAGCGTTACAGGCTGTCGGGCCAGCTTGGCCGACCTGTCCAAGTACCGAATAGCTTCGTCATATCTCTCGAGCCTTGCCAGAACCCACCCGTAGGTGTCCAGGACGTTGGGGTCGCTGGGAGCCAGTCTGGCAGCTTGAGCTGCATAGGCCTTAGCCTTGGCCAACTCGTCGAGATCCTCAGCATACATGTACGCCAGATTATTCAGAGCGGCGATTCTGACGTCGCTTGCCGCTTCGTCGAAGTCGAGGGCGTTGAGGTAGGCGGTTTCACTCTCGGGAAAGCTTCCCAACATATAATTGACCTGGCCCAAGGATACATAGATGCGGGGCAGATCGCCCGGATCCTCGGTAAGGTCCAAAGCATCCGTCAGCAGGTCCAGAGCCGTTTCAAGTTGGCCAGGGGTCTGCGACTGTGCGCACAAGCCGGCTATCACGTTTCGGATTTCCCAATCGTCCGGGCGAGAGGCCGTCATCATGGCGGTGAGTCTCGTGATCGCATCATCGACCCCGTAAACGGTTGTCATCTGCGCCACCACCTCCTGCAACGCTCTGCCCTGCGCTTCGGCAACGGCTTTTGCGAACAACTGCTCGGCCTGATCGGCATTGCCCTGCGCCGCGTGTATGCGTGCCTTTATGGCGATGACCCACACAAAGCCTTCTCTGTTCGCGTATCTGTCAGCTACCGGCATCGCTTTTTGATACTCTTGTGCCTCTACTAACGTCAGCAAGTATTTCGCCACGACGCTTTGATCATTCGGCGCTACGTCAACAGCCTCGGCAAGGGCCTGCCAGCTCTTGGCTGGCTCGCCGCGCCGGGTCAACGCATCGGCCTCCGTGAGGTAATAGCTCGGGTCGTCGGGGAAGCGACGTTTTGCGTCGGTCAGGAGGGCGTCGAGGCGTGCCCAGTCCTCCGTGAGGAGGCACAAGGCGGCCAAGCGGCGGATGGCCGGCGCGTAGATAGGCGTGCGATCGAGGATAGCCTTGTAGGTCAGCTTGGCGTTGTGGTAGTCGTCCATTTGCTCGTAGATATATGCCAACTGCATGTCGACGCTATTGTCGCCACCGACGACCTTGGCGGCGATTTTCAGATCGTCACGTGCCAGGCCGAGCTCGCCGGCGACGATGTAAAGCCTGGCTCGTTCCGCTCTAGCTGGCGCGTAATCGGGATCGGTTTCGAGAATGGCGGCGAACATCTCCATGGCCTTGTCGCTGTTCCCCCGGCGCGCGACCAGGACGCCCCGCAGCATACGCCCGGCCACATCGTCGGGGTGATCGGCCATGAGCTTGACCAGCAGTGCTTCGGCGAGGTCGAGTTGGCTGGCTTCGATGCGGTACCGCACTATCGTTTTGGTGAAATCCAGGGCCAGCGCCTCGTCGTGATCGGGCAAGCCCTCGATCATCGCCAGGCCGGCCTGCATCGTTTCGGCGGCTTGGCTCCATTGCCCATTGCGCGCGAGCAAGGCAGCTTTGGGCTCGTAGGGGCGAGGGTCGGTAGGCGCCGTGGCGATGGCTTGGTCGAAGGCCTTCAGGCCGAGCACGAGGTTCCGCTTTCCGCGGAACTGCCCCCACAGTATGTAGATCAGCGCCTTGTCATTCGCATCATCCATTTCCTCCAGCAACTCGGAGATCAGTCTGTCGACCGGGGCTGGCTGGTTCGTGCGGTCATAATAGTCCACAAGAATAGTGGCGCTTATCATGCGGTCCGGGCCGTCCCGATAGATTGACACGTACATCCGCTCAGCTTCCCGATTTCTGCCGGCCTTTTCGTACAATTGGGCCAGCCAGTATCGGTTCTGCATGTCTTGCGGATTTTCGCGCATCGTCTGTTCGCGGCTGGCTATCAGTTGCTCGGTACTCGCCTTGCCCCCTTCGCCCTCTGCGAGATACCGGTCCCTGACATTTGTGTTGTTCGGGGCCAGCCGATAGGCCGTTTTGGTCCATGCTTTCGCTTCGGCCTCGTTGCCTTGCAGGATCATGAGGTCCATCATCTCGATGGCGGCGGTGGCATAGCTGCGGTCGGCGTTGTAAAGGGCTCTGAAGGCATCGGCTGCCAGGTCGTACTCGCCCATTTTCTTGTAGCACCTGCCCAGAAGCAGGCGGGCCTGCTTGGATCGAGGCTTGTCGGCCAGGATGTCGGTGAGAATATCGACGGCGGCTTGCAGCTCGTCGGTCGCGGCGGCGAGACGGGCCTTGTAGAGGCGTCCGCCGAGGTTGTCCAGATCCTCCTCGACGGCCAATTCGACGGCCCACTGGGCCTGCTCCCAGTCCGCCGCCTGAAGACAGTACCTGAACATTTGTTCCAGACAGTCGGACTTGCGAGGGTCTATCTCCGCTGCCGTTCTGAGGTGACCGATCACCTGGGCGAGTTTGTCCGCCTCGTCGCTGAGCATCATTACATCCGCCAACGCCAGCGCTCGCTCGAGGGGGTCGGCTATCTGCTCAGCCCGTTCCAGCCTTATCTGATGCCCCTCATTGGATCCTTCCGTCATCAACTCCATTTGGGACTTCAGGTCGTCATTGTCCGGGTAGGTCTCGATCGCCTCGGCCAGGACGGCTTGGGCTTTGTCTTTCATGTCGAGGACCTGATACATCTGGATGAGTTTGGCGATGACTTTCAGGTTTTCCGGCGCCCGCTCGTACAGGTTTTCCATCTGGCGCAAGGCCAAGGCCTTATCGCCCGTGGCCCATATTCGCAGGGCTTGGCGAACCATGGCATCGATTGTGGCACTCGACAGGGTCATATCATCGGGAACTTCGTCGGGGCGGAGTTCGTCGACCTCAACAGCCAATTGCATCAGCATAGCGCGGGCGACGAGATGGTCGGGGTTGATCTCCAAGACCTCGGCAATTACGCGACGGGCGTCATCGTAGTTTCGGTACCTCATCAGGATTTGAGCTTTTGCCAGCATGACTTTCAAAGTGCCCAGCCGCGGCCGCAGGAGGTACTCGTCGATCACCGCTTCGGCCTTGGCAAGCTGGCCGTCTCGTATGTACATCTGAAGCAGCAATCGGCCCGCGTGCTCGTCGTACCTGCCGCGAGCCTTGGCGCCTTCATAGCCTTTAAGGAAATGCTCCAAGGCCTCGTCAAGAGCGTTCTCGAACATTGCGATTCGCCCGAGGATTCTGTGGTAGCGGGGCTCGAGAGGCCTGATGTCCTGCTGGCTTTCGATAATCTTGATGGTATCGCGGGCCTCTTGGAGGCGGGCCTCGCGGGATTCGGCATCCATGTCCGGCGTGGTGGCAATTTCGTCCAGCAGCGAGCCGGCCAGGCGGTATCGCAGATCTATCATGGCTACGGCCAACTGGCGACGCCGGTAATCGGACATTTCAGTTTCGTCCGCATCGGCCAACATGCCCTCGGCGACCTTCATCGCCTTCCGCATTACTTCGGAGGACTCCTCTATCCGACCCAGGCTCCTAAGCAGTCGCGTGTGCGTTACATAGACTCCGAACATGGTGGGATCTATTGTTTCAGCCAGTTCATAGGCCTCGATGGCTTCTTCAAATCGTTCCTCCCAGCGATAGTAATCGGCGAGGACTAATTGCGCCGTAAACTTGGCATCGGCGTCTTGCTCAGCGGCAATCGCGATGGCCTGTTCAATCTGCTGGGAGGCCCCTTGCGGGTCCGTGGGGTACAGGAAGGTGACATAATTCGCGCGCAGGAGCACGTTGTCGGGGTCCCTCTCGACGGCTGCGAGGTAGGCAGCTTGGGCTTGGTCGGATTTGCCGGTCATCTCCAAGAACGCGATTTGCCCGTTGATCAGAAAAGTCAGATTCGTCGGGTCCAGCTCGATGGCTTTCTGGAAGTCGGCCTCTGCCAACTCACCGTACTTCTCTTGGTCTCTCGGCATCATGGCCCTATGGGCGATCCCTCGCTGGAAGTGGGCCTCTGCGTTTTCCGGGTTGAGCTCGATGAGCTTCGATACTTCCTGGATGAATAGCTCCCAGTCCGGTTCCTGGCCCCGACGAAGGGCTCCCGATATCTCCTGCCAAGCCATCGCCGTTTTGAGCAGCTGGGCTTCTGTAAAATCGGGGTCCGCCTGCAGGGCTGCGTCTAGATAGCTTATACCTTGGCTGAACCACTTATAGCGCTCGACCGAGCTCAGGTCGGCATCAGCGTCACTGACCAGTTCAAAAGAAGCCTGGGCCGCTCGGAAGAACACAGTCGCATCGTCTGCGCCACTGTAGATAGCTTTACCGTATTCTTGCGCCGCCAGCTTGAAGTCGCCGGCAGCGAAGGCCGCGTCGGCGCGGTCGATGTAGACCTGAGGATCCTTCGCGGCGGCCAGCGACGTGCACGCTGCAATAACGGCCAGGCCGATCAGCAGCCCGGTAAGAAGTGGTCTTCGCATTATGACTCCCTTTGGTAACGGATAACGATATCCCGGTAGATCGGCTCGACTGCCGTCATCGCGCCGGTTGCGCGCGGGGCGCGGCGAGCCCGGCCCTCGTGCCGCTGCCTTTCGGCGAGCGATCCCTTTGGCAATTGTGCGCGAACGCGATGCGAATCCGGCCCATGAAATACTACAGGCCGGTCAATAGGGGTGTCAACCCACCGCGCGCACTCAACAGGCTGCGCGGAGAGCAATGGCGAAGAAGGACAGCGTGCGATGAGCCTACTTGCCGTAGACCGTCCTGCCGCATGTCTGGCAGGAGTACGCTTGCGCGTGCTCGATCACGTCGACGTGTGGCTCGTAGCCGCACACTCCGCAAGCGTACTTGTCCAGCTTGCGATCCGCGCTATCTCGTCTCACTCTCGCCGAGGCGGTAGCCACCAACATGCTCGCGGCACTGCTGAACAGCACCACCGCCGCCGCGACAGCGATGGCACGTCCGCCGAGCCCGCCGAGCAGGGCTGCAAGCCACACCATGCTCGCCCCTGCCACCAGCAGCAGACCAGAAAGCGGCAGCCCCCAAGTTGCGATACCGTATCGATGTGTCATGGCCTCACCCTCCATCCAGGCCGTTCATCCACCGACCGCGACGACCTCTACTGAATGATACGCGCCGACCGGTAGCGATGAAGGATCGTCTTTTGGACATTGTCCGGCCACTCGGCGGTCGGTCGGCGCCCAGCTCGGCGTCAGATCGGGCGATGGCGCGAGTAGATCCCGATCGCGCGCGGCGGGGGAGCGAGGAAGCGTCATCGGTGGCGGCGGGCAGGTACGTTGTTTGCGCGCAGAAATGACGTCGCAGAATGGTCGAAAAACTGTCGCCGGCGGCAAGGCCCGGCAAGCGGCGGCAAGATGAGGATCGGCCCGGGGAGCTGGGGCGAGCTGTGGCGCGGGTGGCAGGGATCGGCCGCGCGGTGATTCGTCAGGTTGAATCGCGTCTAGTACTGTGCCCGCTTGATGCCTTCTTCGGCTTCGGCGGGGGTGTCGAAGCTCAGGTTGATCATGAAGTCCTTGAGCTTGCGGCCGAACTCCTTTTGCAGTAAGGGCATACTGTCGGCGGGGATGCCGGTGAGGATCGCCTTCTTGCCGGCCTCGACCATGCGGTGATACAACGGGAACCACTCGGGGTTCTGCAGCGGCGGGGCGCCCGAGCCGGGGGTCCACTGAATCATGCTAAGTTGCGGTATACTAAGGAGATGGTCCAGGTGCGGCAGGGCACCCGGGCCGTCCCAGTGGAACATGCTGTGGTCGGTATGCTCCGTAAGTTCAGTAAGTGCGGGCACCATGAACTCGCCGAACATCTCCGGGCCTATCATGGCGGCGAAGTCGCACTGGAGCTTTACCATCTTGCCAGGCGCCCACGCCCAGAAGCTGCTACCGCCCGTTTCGTCTTTGCAGAACTCGTAATAGAGATCGTAAACATCTTTCCAGCACTGACTTATCTTGGACAGACTTTGGTGTACCCAAGTGGGTCGCTCGACGAGGTCGATCAGTAATCGCTGGGTGTCACGCATGGCTGCCAAGGTGTCCAGGCCCTCGATGAAGTCCGGGAACTCGACCAGGAACTTGCCCGCCCCCAGCCGCTCGAACTCCTTGCCGAGACGGACCGAGAAGTCTAGGTACTTATTGTCTTTACGTACTTCAAAGACGGCCGATTCGGGGTCGTCCGGATCGATCGTCGGCGCGCACCAGACCGAGCCCGCCTCCTCCGTGCCCGGGCAGCCCAGGAAGAGGGCGAGGCAGTTCGGTGCTAAGTCCGGTGAGGCAGTGGGGATACGTTCAGCCAGGAAGTGTGTGTTCACAGGCCCGCGGATGCCGCTATTGACGCGGTAGTCGAAGCTTAACGTGGTGTAAGACGGGGACTTACAGCCCTCGGGGACGTCCACGACGGGGATGTCTTCCAATGGCTCGTCGCGCGGGGCGGTTACTTGCAGGGCGGGTCGGCCTAAGTCTTCGCCGGCCCACCACTTAGTGAGGCGTGCGCGTACCTCGTCGATATCTTCACGGTATAGCAAACCTGACATTATTGTCTCCTCGGGCTTCGTTTGGCGGGGCTAGTGTTGGCCCGGCCAGGGGATATCATCGCTTGTGGGCGGGCGTTTGGCAATGGTCGAGTGGGTTAGAATGTTACCATTTTCACTGCTTGCTCAGCCGTGGCGGCGTCGGGGACGCTGACATTGATGATGAAGTCCTTGAACTTGGGGCCGAACTCTTTCTTAAGTGCTGGCAGGTTCGACATTTCCGCACCGATCAGCATTCGCTTGCCGGCGTCGACGGTCTTGTGATACATGGGCCACCAGTGCGGGGAGTCGCATGGTGGGTCGCCGGGGCCTGGCACCCATTGGAGGACGTCGAGGTTGGGTATGGCCAGCAGGTGATCGTGGTGTGGAATCTCGCCGGGCCCGTCCCAGTGATACATGCTAAAGTCTGTGTAGTCCGATAGTTCTGTCAGAACAGGCACCATGAACTCGCCGAACATTTCTGGTGAGATCATCGCCGAAAAGTCGCACTGCAGCTTGAGCATCCGCCCCGGCGCCCACGCCCACCACACCGACCCGCCGGTCTCGTCCTTGACCAGGTCGTAGAATCGGTCGTAGGTGGTCTTCCATATTTCGGATATTTTGCCCATACAGCCATGCACCCAGTCGGGTCGGTCGACGAGGTCGGCGAGGAGGGGCTGCGTTCCGCGTAGGCTGGCCAGCGTATCCAGGCCCTCGATGAGGTCGGGGAACTCCTGCAAGAACTTGCCCTCGCCGATGCGAGCGATCTCCTCGGCGAGCCGCCATGAGAACTGCCAGTACTTGTTGTCCTCTCGCAGCTCGAAGCGGGCACCTTCGGGGTGGGCTGGGTCGATCGTCGGCTCGCACCACACGGTGCCCTCGGCCTCAACCCCTTCACCGCCAAGGAATAAGGCCAGCGCGCCGGGTGCGACCTCCGCGCCGGTGCGTGGTGGGGCGTCGATGAAGTATTGGTAGATGACCACGCTGTGGATGGCGTAGCGGATGCGGTAGTCGAAATCCTTGATGGTGTAGTTGGGGCTGTTGACGCCGGGCGGCACGTTAAGTTCCGGCGTAGCCTCTAGCTGCGGGTTGGCTCGCGGGCCGTAGACCTGCATGGCGGGTCGGCCGATGTCCTCGCGACGCCACCACTTGGTCATGCGTTCTCGCAGGCCGTCCATGTCCGGCTGATATAGCAATCCTGCCATGTGTCACTCCGATGAAGTCGCGTTGTCAGCCCTCAGCGTTTAACGCATTGTCGGCTGCGCAGCAAGTGAGAACTCGCGCGGCCTCACTTGGCCCTGGCCAGCCTGATCATTCCGGCCCGCCGATATGCATTGCCACGCCGGTGAGCCTGTGCTAGGTTGCCCGCAGACCGCAACCAAACGCGAGGCCAGCGTGGCAAGGACGCCCGAACAACTCACCATCGACACCGAAGGCAACCCCGTGGCTGTCCGTCTGCGCCGCAGCGACCGGGCGAAGCGTCTGCAAATACGCATCGGCCATGACGGTGCGGAGATCGTGCTGCCCAAGCGCGCCGCCGTCCACGAGGCGGAGACGTTCCTCCGGGAGCGGTCCACGTGGGTGCTGGCCAAGCTGAGCGAACTGCGGGCTACGCGGTCGGCCGTGCACGCCGAAGAGCAATCCCTGCCGGATAGCGCTGTCTTGCTGGCGGGAGAGTGGCTGCCGCTTAGCATCAACATAAGCCAGGCCAGCCAAGGCCAAAGCGCCATCCGCGCCGGGCGGCGGAGCAAGGTTAGCCTTGTCGATGACGCCATCGTCCTCCGCACGGCCGGGACGGACGACACATCCCCGGAAGACATGCTCGCCCGTTGGCTGCGCAACCGCGCACGCCGAGAGATCACCCAGCGCGTCGCGATCCGCAGCGAGGAGATGGGCGTTCAGCCCGGCAAGCTATCCATCCGCGACCAGCGCACTCGCTGGGCGAGCTGTTCTGCCTCGGGGAACCTGTCCTTCAGTTGGCGACTGATCTGCGCCCCGCCGGACGTGCTGGACTACATCGTGGTCCACGAGCTTGCCCACCTGGCGCACATGAACCACTCGAAGCGCTTCTGGCGGATCGTCGAGTCACACGTCGGCGACATCGGCCGATTCCGCAAGTGGCTGACCCAGCGGGCCTGGCTGATCCGTCAACCCATCCGCCTGCCCGCACCGGCGTGCGGCGAGCAGCTCGTCCTGTGGGCTCATTGAGGATCCCACTCACGTGCAGTTCGGCCTGGGACAAGGTACCATTGGCGGGGAAGGGAGTGCGACATGCCGATTGTTGACGAGAACCGATTGAAAGGGAATCAGGGCGCTTCTCTTGTTGCGTCTTGGCTGAGCGAGCGCTGCCTGGTCCGGCCCGTTGCCGAAGGGACCGACGTAGGCATAGATCTATTCTGCGAGACAGTAGACGAAAGTAGTGGTCAGCCACACATGCATTTCTGGGTCCAGGTCAAGGCAGGTAAGCAGGTCAGAATCAAAGACGGTAAGGCAAAGTGCAGCTTCGGTGCGGACCACATTGACTATTGGGCCAGACAGCCTGTGCCGGTCTATGCTTTCCTGATAGCCGAAGGTCAGCTTCAGGATATGCAGAAGATATTTGTCATTAGTTTCGCCCGAAAGCTTCTCAAGGGACAGTGCTCGGGAGTCGGCAAGGGCACCAGGACGCTGGAGTCCGACCTTGTCTGCTATACACAGCAGGAGCCCTTCAACCTTTCTTCATTTGTCGACACTACCGTACGCGTTGATCACGTCGTGCTGGCATACGTGCGTCATGGTTTGGACATCCCGATGCCGCAACTGTCTAGGACATATGCCCAGCAAGGACTAGAAGGTTTCCGGGCACCACATGCGGCAATGGCTGTCGATCAGATAAGGCGATCCGCATCATCCACGATCAGGGACATTGTCCGTGGCGGCCCAACACCTCAGCAGGAAAGACAACTCAACATCCTGGCCCGCACGCTTTCTCCTTATGTGGAAGGTATTACCAGCGAAGGGTACTGGCAGAAGCACTACGAGGATTACTGGGCCCTTGGTCTCTACTGCAAACACAAAGGGCAGATTGACAAGGGGAACTCTCTGCTTCAGCAGGCTCGTGAAATCATTCTGGCGGACCAGAATCTTCAACCACTCTCGGAGGCCTGGCAGTACAGACTTGATCGGATCGAAGATGACCTTGCGCCGGAAGACATCTGATAGCCGATCGCCCGCTGTCTGAACAGTTGCGAAGAGACACTCTCAAGTATGTCCCCCCGCAGAAAACGCACCTTCGGTGTTGACTATTTTTCATTTTGTGATATCACTACACGACTTGTCCACGGAGGGCGACCGGACATTCGTATTAGCAAACCCCAAGGATTTCGACAATGGCCAAACGTAAGATCAAGAAGACCACCACCAAGAAGCCCCAACGTGTCACCGGGCACATCATCACGCATAACCACTGGGACCGCGACTGGGTCCTCACCGATTGCATCACACGTGGGCAGGCGGCGGCGTTCTTCGAGAATCTGTTCAAGATGCTCGAACGCGAGCCGGACTACAAAATGGTCACCGACGGGCAGGCTGAGGTCATCGACGACTACCTCGAACAGCTCTCTCCCAAGAAGCGCAAGGAGATGGAAGCCAAGTTCCGCAAGTGGGTCAGCCGTGGCAACATCGCCATCGGCCCGACATATATGCAGCCCGACTATGTGCTGATCTCCGGCGAGACGCACGTGCGCAACTTGCTGCTGGGCCATAAGATCGGCGAGCAGTTCGGCAAGGTCATGAAGGTCGGCTGGCTTGTCGACACGTTCGGCCACATCAGCCAAACACCGCAACTACTCAGCCAGTTCGGCATCAACGGCATCTTCATCGCTCGCGGGTTCCCGATCCCGCCAGATGAGATCATGAGCGAGTTCACGTGGTCCGGGCCCGACGGCAGCGAGCTGCTGGCCGTGTACACAATGAACACCACGCGCAACGCGATGAACCTCGCGCAAATGCCGGACATCGCGGAAAACCGCATCGATATCGAAATCGAAAAGCTCACGCCCCTGTGCTTCAGCCCCCACATCCCGCTGATCAACGGCTTCGAGCAGGACGAGGTCATCGACGACGTGCTGCCGATCATTCGCGAGATCAACGGCAAGGACAAGATTTACGACCTCAAGCAGACCAACCCCGACGAGTTCATCGAGATCATCCGCCCGTACCTCGAGGGCAAGAAGCTGCCGCATTGCGAGGGCTTCCTGTACAGCGGCATCTACATGCCTCTGCTGCACGGCACGCTGTCGGCCCGCATGCCAGTCAAGTTGCGTAACGACTATCTGGAAAAGCAGTGCGAGAAATGGGCCGAGCCGCTGAGCGCGCTGGCCTGGAGCCGCGGCGACAAGTACCCAGCCGAGGAAATCGAACGCTGCTGGAAGCTGCTGCTGCAGAACGATCACCACGACTGCATTTGCGGCTGCAACAGTGACAACGTCGACATCGACATGCACAAGCGTTACGACCGCGTGGAGAAGATCTCCGGCGGCGTGGTGGCCGACAAGTTCGACCGCGTTGTGTGCAACGTCGACACCAGCAAGGCTGGGGACGACGGGATCGCGCTGGTCGTCTTTAACCCGTCCAACCACGAGCGTAACGACGTGACCAAGGCCGTCGTCGAGCTGCCCAAGGACTTCGGGCCGGTGAAGGTCGTCGATGGGGCGGGCAAGACGCTGCCGCTACAGATTTCCGGCGTGTGGGGCCGAAAGGTGGAGCTGAGCTTCCGGGCGACGCTGCCGCCGGTTGGCTACACCACCGTTTACATCATGCCGCTCGGTAAGAGCAAGCTGGCGGCCACGTCCTGCCTGTGCGTTGATGAAAAGAAACTCACCGCCGAGAACAAGCACCTGAAGATCAAGATCCGTTCCAACGGCACGGTCGACGTTACCTGCAAGGCTACCGGCAAGGTATACCGCCAGTGCGGCAAGCTCGTCGACGGCGGCGACATGGGCGACGTTTACGATTACTCGTTCCCGCCGGTGGAGAAGCTCGTTAGTTCCACAGGCTGCAAGGCCACCGTCACGCTCGAGCAGGCTGGCCCGCTCGTCGCCCGCTTCCGCGTGGAATACGTGATGGAAATCCCCGCCGCCCTGCACAAGAACCGTCAGGAGCGGGTCGCTAAGAATGTCAAAATGCCGGTTGTCAGCTACATCGACCTCGCCGTCGACGCCCGCCGCGTCGAGTGGACCACAAGCCTCACCAACACCGCCAAGAACCACCGCGTGCGGGTGCACTTCCCCACCGGCGGGGTCAAGAGCGAGCTGAGCCACGCCGGCGAGAGCTTCGACGTCAACGCGTTCACGTACCTCGGCGAGCTGTGGGGCATCGAGTTGCCCAAGCGGCTGACCGGTCTGGTCGTGCCCGGGCGCGATACAATCCGCATCACCAGTTACCCGTTCCACGGCTTTGCCGATTACAGCGATGGCAAGACGGGCGCAGCCGCACTCGCCCGCGGCATTCGCGAGTACGAGGTCGTCAAGCCTTCCCGCGAGATCGCACTCACGCTGCTGCGTAGCGTGGGTTGGATGACGCACCTGGATATCCTCACGCGTAACGGCGACGTCGGCTGGGAGATTTACACGCCGACGGCCCAGTGCTTCGGCGAGCATACGTTCAACTACGGCTTTGCCCCGCACGAGGGCGACTGGTTCGCCGGCGACATCCACGTCGAACGCGACCTGTACGTCGAGCCGGCCAGCGTTGTCCGCACGACAGCCCACGCCGGCACGCTGGCGGCTGAGTCTAGCTTCGTGAAGATCACGCCCGCCGGCAAGCTGATCCACTCGGCCGTCAAGCGTAGCGAAGACGGCAAGAGCCTCATCGTTCGCTGCTACAATCCGCGCGATGCGAAGGTTACCGGCTCGATCGAGCTCAACGCGAAGGTCCGCAAGGGCTTTAAGTCCGACGTCGCGGAAGGCAAGGGCACGCCCTTGAAGAAGTCCGGCAAGAAGTTCACCTTCTCAGCGGCCAAGCGTGAAATCGTCACGCTGCGGTTTGAGCTGGCTGACGATAAAAGCCTCGCCCGTAAGCCGGCCGTCGGCCTGGCCAAATCCACCAAGCTGTGCGATCGCGAGCTGCCCGTCACCGACGAGTGTCTGGAAATGCCGCTCCCGCCGGTAGTCACCAAGGCCGACATCGACAGCGAGAAGAAGCGCCTCGCCAGGATCAAGCGTGAGCACGCGGCACTCGTGGCCGTCACCAAGAAGCTCAAGGCCAAGGTGGCCGCCCTTGCCAAGCAGGGCAAGGAAGACGACGACCTGAACATCGAGTGGTCCAAGCAAGGCCACCTGCAAAGCCTGCACAACCGCTACATCGACGAGGCCAAGTTCTCCGTCCTGCTCACCGAAAGGCGCTTCTGCGAGCAGACCGTCAGCGACCCCAAGAAGCTCAAGGCCCTGATGGCCAAGAACATGGCCGACATCGCCAAAACCGAGCTGCCTGAGCTGCGTATTGTCGGTCGGCTGCACGAATACGTCCGCCAGTTCTACGTCAGCCAAAAGGCCAGCCGACTCGGCAAGGGCCTGGCCGGCCTGGCCGACGAAGTAACCGATGCCGCCATGGCCAACACCGCCAGCCAGTCGATGGCCTCTCGTAAGCACAAGAAGTAGGAGTCGTCGCGCGTGAAGGTAGTGAAGATAGTCTTGATCATAGCCGTGGTGTTGGGCGGCGTCTTGCTGCTGGTGGCGGCTCGCCCGCGCGTCGGCGGGGCAGCCAGCCCGCAGGAACTGATCGAGACGCTCATCAAAGCGAACAAGACCGATGAGACGGACCTGTACCTGACGCTCATTCGCGGCAGCGAGGACAGGGCCAACGCCAAGGTGATGATGGACGCTGCTTGGGCGAAACGACGTTTCAAGGAAGCGTTGATCGACGCCCGGGGCGATGAGGCATGGGAGGCCTTCATGGCGGCCAAGATCACCGCGAGTGGTGGCTTTGCCTGGTCCCTAAAGGACGTTCCGCCCCGTGACCTCGCGGCCGACCAAGTTATCTTCGACGCCGAGCGGAGTCTGCTTGCAGGCCCGAATATTATGGCTGCCCTGGAGGAGCATGAAGGCCGTTGGTACGTGCTCTTTCCGCTCGAATTCACGTCGGACGAAGGACGTGAGGATTTCCGGGCGACCTTCAACAGTCTGGGACAGGCCTACGAAGACCATATTCCGCTCGTTGGCGACATGAGCATATCGACCGAGCAATTCAAGTCGTGGATAATCAAGCAAGGCAATCCGCACATCACGGAATGGGAAGAATGATCGTGCTGGCTCGGCCGGCTGAAAGCACCAATAGTAGTACCTGAAAACCGAGAACGGCTACTACGCGTTCCTTTTCTTATCCGACATAGTACCCACGCACAGCTGTGCGTGGGTCTTGTTATCGCGCGAGCATCGGGGAAACTGATGTTTCTAATGTCATCTTCTTCTTATCCCTTGTATCCCATTCATCCCTGCTAAGTCATCGAGCGCTTAGCCAGACTCTCATCTCGCCCGGCTTGCGGTTGCACCAGGCGTAGTAGGGGATGGCCTTGATTGCGGCGGGCAGGAGCTTGCTGGCATCTGGGCTGAAGAGTGTTTTGTCATTTTTCCACTGATCCATGCTGCGGCGCTTGGCTCGGCCATTCAGCGTCATCACGCCGCCGAGCAGCTTGGGCTCCCATTTGGCAGTCAGCTTGGCGCTCGCCGCCAGTAGGATGTCATGCAACTCCTCGCCGTTGTCGGCCTGCTCCAGGCAGTACAGCACAGGCCCGCGCTTCAGCGCCACCATGCCCGCAGGCTGACGGGCGGCGGGGTGAGCTTCGATCCGCTCGACGGGCATGGGCAGCGTGAGGGTGACCTTGTCGCCCTTCGCCCAGGTACGCTTGATGTAGGCGTAGCCCTTCTTGGTGATTCCCGCCAGAGCGACCGCCTTGCCGTTGACCTTGCACGTCGCCTTGCGACACCAGCCCGGCAGGCGAAGGGCGAGCGTGAACTCAGCCGGCTTTTCGGGCGTGATGGTGAAGTTGACCGTCTCCCGCCACGGGTATTGCGTGCGCTGGGTAATCTTCACGCTCTGCCCGCCGACGGTCATCTCCGCCTTGCCCGCTGCGTACAGGTGGGCGAACACGGCATTGCTATCGGTGGAGTACTGATAGCCGCTGAGCGACGCCATCACGCGGACGATGTTCGTCGGGCAGCACGCACAGCCGAACCATTCGCTCCGCTGATAGTTGTAGAACTCGTTGTAGCCGTGTTGGACGCCGCGCATCCGCTTGTAGCTGGCTGTGGGGTTGTCGTAGAAGAACTTATCGCCGGACAGCGATACGCCCGCGAGCATGCCGTTGTACATGGCCAGCTCCATCACGTCGGCGTATTCGCTGTCCCGGTGGTATTGCAGCAGGCGGTGTGCCCAGAACACCAAGCCGATCGCTGCGCACGTTTCCAGATACGCGCTGTCGTCGGGCATGTCGTAGTCGAACGTAAAGCCCTCGTTCTGCGATGTCGGGCCTATGCCGCCCGTCACGTGCATTCGCTTGTGAGCCAGGTTGTGCCACAACTTATCCAGCGCCTTCAGCAGCGTCTTGTCACCGGTCTCAGCGGCGATATCCGCCATGCCCGAGTACAGGTACATCGCCCGCACGGCATGGCCCGTTACTTCCGTCTGCTCGCGGACGGGCTTGCCGGCCTGGGCGTAGGCGTAGTCGCGGTGCGGCTCGACGCCGAGCGCCTTGGCTTCATCGTTGTAGAACTTGCCATTCTTTTGGCCTCGCTCGTTGATGAAGAACTCAGACAGCTTCAGGTAGCGTTTCTCGCCCGTGGCGTGGTACAGCTTGACCAGCGCGAGTTCGATTTCCTGATGGCCCGGGTAGCCACGCTTTTGGCCACGGCCGGGGCCGAAGACTTTGGCGATGTGGTCGGCGTAGCGGCTCATCACGTCCAGGAACTTCCGCTTGCCCGTGGCGTAGAAGTACGCCACAGCCGCTTCCATCAGATGGCCCGCGCAGTACAACTCGTGACAGTCCTTGGTGTTGGTCCATCGCTTCTTGGGCTCGACGAGCTGGAAGTGCGTGTTTAGGTAGCCGTCCTTGGCCTGCATGTCGGCCAGCTCGTCGATGACCTTGTCCAGGCGCTTCTCCCAACTGGCGTCGGGGTGGGTGGTCAGGCTGTAGGCGACGGCCTCCATCCACTTGGCGACGTCCGAGTCCCAGAAGATGTGCGGCTCGTGGTGGTCGCCCTTCTTCCAGGTGAACTGTCCGAGCCTGCCCGTGTTGCGATTGTGCTTGTAGTTGATCTCGAGCGTGACGTTGCGGTTGGTGTCGATGCGGGGGCGCCAGAAAATATCGTCGAGGACGACGTTGGTGAAGGGGACGGGGGTTAGGTTGCGGGGCATTGGGGTATTCCTTGTTGTGCGTTATTCGGGGGACCCAGGCACCGCTGTGCCCGGGCTTTGGTGCGCTGCGTGTGTCATTACTATGCGTTTTCGCGGGCGTAGAAGGCTCGTCCGTACACTTCGATCTCGTTATACATCGCGTCGATGAGTTCCTGCTCGTAGGGCACGCCGTGGCTGGGGCCTGCTATGTATCCGCCGCCGGGGGCAAGCTCGTCGATTCGCTTACGGACCTCGGCTCGCACGTCTTGGCAGGTCACGCCGGGGCGGTCGAGGACGAACTGGCTGTCGATGCCGCCGATGAAGGTGATCTGCCCGCCGAACTGTTTCTTCATACCGGCCAGGTCGTTACATGGCTGGCAGGGGTTGAACATGTCACAGCCGATCTCGACCATGTCGGCGAATATCTCGTCGATCCGCCCGCAGGAATGCTGGTCGACGATCGCGCCGCATTCGTGGATGCAGTCGTAGATCCGCTTGGTGTGCGGCTTGATTATCTTTCGCCACACGTCGGGCGGCATGAAGAGTTGACTCTGGTTGCCCCAGTCGTCGCCGTACCATATTACGTCCAGGCCGCCCGCTTCGGCGTTGAGGCGAGTGATTAGCTCGATCTTGTAGTCCGCGATGGCCGAGATCATCTCTTCCATCAGATCCTGGTCGGTGATGTAGGCCATCAGGGCCTCTTCCATGCCCAGCAGCAGGTAGCTTCGCTCGTACAAGCCGAACTCTACGAACGCGCGTTTCATGTTCTCGCTGCCAGGGGGGAAGGCTTCGGCTGCCTGGTCTCGCACGGACTGCCAGTCCATCGCGTCGACGTTTGGTATTGTGATCTGCTCGCGCCACTTGGCGAGGTCTGTAATCGTGTGCCCGCCGAGGGTGGGGTAGGTGCCGCCGGACGCCCCTTCCTCCAGCGACCACTGCACGCCGAAGTCGTCTTTCACGGCCTCACCGGGGCGTTCCACGACGGGCGCACTGATCGTAACGCCGGGCACCTCGGTCGGCACCCACTGCGGGTGGTTGTGCTGAATAGCGCGAAGGTAGTTTTCCTTGGGCGTCATTGGTATCCTCTCGGGCAGGCGGGCCGAGTTTTGGCCAGGCTGCGAGGCGTTAGCTTATGTGCCCGCCGGTGAGCGTTCAACCCCAAAACGAGCGTCGGCTGTCTCCAGGCAACGGACGCTGCGAACACGGAGCAGGAAATGACCGACGAGCTTCACGTCCGGCAGATAACCGCAGACCAGCGCGACGAGGCAATCGCCCTGGCCAATGAGTCGTTCGGCTTTGGCCCGGCCCACGACAACGACAGGAGCTTCGGGACCGGCTGGCCCTACCTGTGGCACGATGGGCGCATCGACAATACGTGGGCGTGCTTCGTCGATGGCAATATGGCGGGCATCGTCGGCGTCTACCCGATGCCGGTAACCATGGCGGGCGTGAGCTTTCGCTCAGCCTGCGTGGGAACGGTGAGCACGCTGCCGGCCTATCGCGGGCGCGGAGTGATGTCGGCGATACTCAGCCGGGTCACGGCTGTGATGGACACGGAGTACGACTTCACCTGGCTGGGCGGCGATCGGGAGCGCTACGGCCGATACGGCTGGGCGTTCGGCGGGGGGAAACTATGCTACCGCACCAACGCGAAATACTTGCCCGACCCGTCGGCCGAGTCGAGCGTGCGCCCGATAGACATGGACCGCGACGGCGACATGGTGTGGCAGTTCACGCAGGAGATGCCGTACGGCATCGGCTTCACGCGGGAGGAGCTGGACCTGATGATGTCCATCGACTGGATCGGCGGCGTTGTCAGCGACGACGCATGGGTGGTCTATCGAGGCCCGGACGCCCGCCCATACGGCATGCTCGCCGACGGCCCGACCGACAGCGTGGCGGCGCTGTTCGCCCACCTTTCCCAGCGGGCCATCGCCGACGGCGACGAGGCGGGAACGGTCGGCTTTGAGGCAGGCCCTTACGACTGCCCGATGAGCCGGATGGCGATGAAGCATTACTCCACGATGGACGCCCAGCAGGTGGGCGGCTATCGGATGTGCGACATGGCGGGGTACTTCCGGCTTGCCTGCCAGGCCGCCCAGCCGACCGTGATCGGCGGCAGCGATGAACTGTCCCTGCGAAACACGGATACCGGCCAGGCCGTGCGGATAATGTGCCAGAACGGCAAGCTGTCCGTTGACGACGTAGCGGGTAGCGACGTCCGCGAGCTGACGACCACGCAGATTTCCGAGGTCGTCTTCAGCATGCTGCCGCTGGACGTGGTCCTGCCAGGCCTGGCGGCGAGTTCGCCACTGCGGGCGCTCTTGCGCATGCCCGTGTATCTGCCATTCGGGTTCTATGCGATGTAATGACGGCAGGAGGACTGAAAATGAAACATATCCCTTGACAGGCTACCAAGCAGTAGGGTATTGCCGTATAGCCACAGGCTGACTGGTCGCTGTCCCAGCCCGGCAGAGAGCTTTTCACCATCGTGTCCTGCTGTGGGTCGGGTGGCGGATGGCCCCCGGTGTGCTGCGTAACACTATGCTAACGCGGCAATTAAGGTTGTTCATGGCCAAAGGAAAAATCGTTCTTGCAGGCGAAGTGGCTATGACGTATATAGTTATCAGACGTCTCGTGCAAAACTGGCGCTATTGACAAATTTGGCGAATTCGGGTACAATGCTTTTCGAAATGACCTGTCGCAGTGGGTCGGAGGATGAGGATAGCAGTATAATCGGGCCAGGTGGGACTGGCCGACAGCCGATTGACTGGCGAAAATCTACGCCGTATGGCGATATTACTATTGATGTTAGCGGGCCCGAATAGTGCGCTTTGTGCCCACAGGCCCGGGAGACAAGGAAGGACATCTAGGGAATAATGAGACATATAAATGTAATTCTTGTGGCGGCGGCGGCAGTGCTGCTAACGGCCGGGCTGGCACAAGCCTCCGTGGTTGTTACACTGATGAACGACCCGCTTGCCGATGGGGAGTTCACCGAAGATGGCGTGACCGGCTATCAATACATCTGGGACGTGACAACTACCGGCGACGTGCCGGCGAGCCTGAGTTTTCTGGGCTTTGACGGCTCAGAGTCGGCCTGGCGGCGTGTGCACGACCTGTTTGGCAACACGGGCGTCTGGCAGGTGTGGGGCAACGCCGCCGCGGGCGTGAACACTTCGGGCTACGATGGCGGCGAAGTGGCTGCCCCGTCGGTTGATGATGGCGCCAACGGCTGGATACTGGGCACGGACAAGTGGGGTGATTTTGGGGCCCAGGGCGCTCAGCTTGAGTGGGCGATGACCAACGTGTGGCACACCCCGTCTGACTACGCTGGTGGCGCGGCGCTCTTCCTGCCGACCACGGGGGGCCTGACGCTGGACCAAGGGCTAAAGTGGAACGGCGCCGCCAACAGCGGCAACCTGGCCCACGACGCGGGCCTGATGCTGACCATTCGTGTGGTCCATCCCGGTGAGCCTGGCGCTATGACCTGGGAGGCAGAAGGCTACGTCGGTGGGACAACGACAGGCCCGACGGCTGACCCGGCTGCCCTAACGGGAATCACGGCGCTCACTGATGCGGCATTTGGTCCGGGAAACAGCCTGGAAATGCTGCTGACCGGCCTGATTCCGGGCGACGAGTATGATCAGATCGCCTTCCTTGGCGCAACGGCCGAGTTGGACGGGAGCCTCGATGTCCTGTTGGGGCAGGGCTTCACGCCGTCAGCCGGCGACAGTTTCCAACTGTTCGATTACAGCGCCCTGACGGTTGGGGTTGTGGGCAGCTTCGCTACGCTGAATCTACCCGCCTTGTCCGGCTTGTTGGATTGGGACACGTCCGACCTTTACATTGGCGGAGTTGTGGAAGTTGTCGCGATCCCCGAGCCGGCTACGCTGCTGATTTTGGGCGTGGGCATTCCTTTCGTATCGCGCTTACGCAAGCGCGTGCGTGCGTGATGCCGCCACTGCATCGGCCTGGCCATTGCAGGGACTAGGGATTTCAGATAGACAAGCGGGCGACCCGAAAGGGCCGTCCGTTTTGCTTTGTGTGGTGGCGAGTGAATTTGACGCAACGCAACAGGGATGCGGCGACATTATAACGCAGGGCGGCCTTGGGCGGGCGGCGACAGGTTGCCGGAGGCACGTTGCCGTTAGGGGGTGGGATCCCAGTATAGCCCGTCGCTGGCGGCCAGGTCCGGGTCTATTTCGTCGACATCCATTGCAACGACTTCACCCCCGGAGAACAGCACGTTGGCTTTATCGAAGTGTCGCGGGGCCCGTTCGGTGTCCCAGTTTGCACCCACGGCGGGGGCGCCGCTGCCGACGTTGCACACTTCCGTCTCGTAGTCCAGCGCGAGTATCTTGTGCAGGCCTCCCGTTATGTGTTCCGCCTGCCAGTTCATGCCGTAGCTTATCTTCTTGGCGCCGGGGAAGGAGAACGGGCCCGCGGTGCTACCGATATTCCTGGCGATCGTGACTTCATTGCCGTCTTCATCCGGGCCTATCAGATCGAACTTATGGTACGTCGCGCCTTTCCAGCAGGTTATCATGACCGAGCCGGTGGGATCCTCGTAGACACGGACGATCAGGTCCTCGAAGTCCTGGTCATCACTGGCTAATTGCTTGCCCTCCCCGGTGCGCTGGTCCTCGAAGACATACCAATATAGGCGGCGGTCTACGCCCTGGGTGAACTGGATCAGCCAGTCGACGGCGTTTACACGTTCGGCCAAGGAAGAACCGAGGCTCTGGTAGTCCTCGTCGTTCAGCTTCCATACGCCTGGCACGCCGCCGGCGACCTGTCTGGCCGGCCCTTCCAGCCAGTAGGGATAGGCCGACGACATCTCCATGTGGTAGCCTTCGTGCACCCAGAATTTCAGATCAGGCAGGCCCTCGAAGGGGTTCTCATCTTCCAGGCAGTACATTGCATCCGGATGATCACCAAGATAAGGAAGCAGGTCGGCGGCCCAGTGGTTGGCCTTGAAGGCCGTCCTCTCGCCGCTTGGCTCGGCTGCACGGCGCATGTGGTACGCTTGGCCAATATGTGCCAGATTCACCTGGCAGGACGCACGACGGCTCATGGCCACCACCATGCCAAAGGTCGGCAGCATCATCGCCACGAGCAGGCCGAGCACGGCCAGCACGATCAGCAACTCAGTAAGAGTAAAACCACATTTCCGGCGATACACGGCAGTTAATCTTCCTGCAATGATCCAGCGGCCCGCAGGTCATCGCGTCTCGGTAGAGCCATCCCGTCCAGCCCATGCGGAGGGGCTGCGAGCAGCGAACCGGCACTCCACATCCCCTCCTTCTAATATTATCGTAGACCGCGGGCCAATAATTTGCAAGATAATTGACTAGTTGACAGATTTGACCGTTTAATGTCCCCGCGAAAGGACAGTGATGGACCCGAGAGATCGCTACATAGCAGCCCTGACATTCGGTAATCCCGACAAGATACCATTCCAGCCAGGCGGGCCCAGGAAGTCCACGATGGACCGTTGGCACACGGAGGGACTGCCCGAAGGCGCCTCATGGTTCGACGCGATGTGCGAGAAAATCGGCGTCGTGCAGGAGACGCCCTCCGACATCCCCCGCAGCGACCCGGGCGTCAACTGCCTGATGAACCCGATGTTCGAGGAGAAGGTGCTCGAACATAAAAACGGGCATTATATCGTGCAGGATTGGAAGGGCAACATCTGCGAAATATCCGACGAGTTCGATGTGTCCTACCTCCGTAACGCCATCGACTTCGTCACGCGAGCGTGGCTCAAGTGCCCCGTCGAGACGCGCGACGACTGGGAGAAGATGAAGGAGCGCTACCTGCTGGATGACCCCATCCGCTATCCCGATGACTTTGACGAGCGCGTCGAGATCCTCAAGAAGCGCGACTACAATACGTGCGTCGCTCTGCACGGGCCGTTCTGGCAATTGCGCGAGTGGTGCGGCTTTGAAGGCCTGTGCATGATGTGCATCGAGGACCCCGATTTCGTCTACGAGATGGCGGCGTTCTGGACGGACTTTGTATCCAAAAACATGGCCCGCGCACTGAAAGCCGGCGTGGTGGACCACATCTTCATCTGCGAAGACATGGCCTACAAAGAAAAGTGCATGATCTCCCCCGCCATGACACGCGAGTGGGTCATGCCCGCGTGGAAGCAGTGGGGCCAGGAGCTGCTTGCCTCCGGCGGGTCGATTGTGGAAGTGGACTCCGACGGCAACGTCGCCGAGTTGCTGCCGCTGTTCGTCGAGGCCGGCGTGAACGTCAACAGCCCCATCGAAGTGGCGGCCGGCAACGACATCAAGGAGTTCCGCGATAAGTATGGCCACTCGATCGCCTACTGCGGCGGCGTGGACAAGCGGGCAATCGCCAAGGGCGGCAAAGTGATCGAAGACGAAATGGCGCGTATCGCCCCGGTCATTCGCGACGGCGGGTTCATACCGAGTTGCGACCACGGTGTGCCGCACGATATTTCCTGGCCTAACTTTTTGCACTACTCCCGCCTGCTGGCTGAGCTGACCGGCTGGCTGTAACCAACTACTGACAATCGCCCCGCCGCGTGCGGGCGTGAACGACAAGACCAACAGGAGAACATTATGCAATTTGGAATATGCGGCGGGCCGGATACCTTCGCCGCCAAGCCCGACGGAATGGACTACCTCGAATGCACCGTGGGCAACATGCTGCCACGCGAAGATGACGCCGCTTTCGAAGCGGCACTGCCCAAGCTGCAGGGCGCGTGCGCCCCGTTCCAAGCAGCCAATTGCTTCCTGCCCGGCGACCTGAAATCGACAGGCCCGGACGTGGACTCAGGCGCGCTGGACGCATACGTCGCCACCGCGTTCGCGCGAGCTGAGAAGGTCGGCATCACGCGGATCGTCTTCGGCTCGGGCGGCTCGCGGGAAGTGCCCGACGGCTTTGACAAGGAAGAGGCGTTCGCCCAGCTCGTCGCCCACTGCAAGCGATTCGGCAAGATCGCCGCCAAGCACAACATCACCATCGTCATCGAGCCGCTGCAGGTGGCTGAGTGCAATATCATCAACACTGTGCGGGAAGGCACGAAGCTCGCCAAGGCCGTCGACCACCCGAACGTGAAGGTGCTGGCTGACTTCTATCACATGGCCTGCGACGGCGAAGGCCCCGACGCCATCGTCGAGGCCGGCGACTTGCTGCAGCACGTCCACGTAGCCGAGAAGGAAAAGCGCACCGCCCCCGGCATGGAAGGCGACGACCTGCGGCCCTACCTCAAGGCCCTCAAGGACATCGGCTACAACGGCATGGTCAGCATCGAAGCCAGCCTCGGCGACGACGCAGCCGCCCAGGCCCCGCTGAGCCTGGCCGAACTCCGCAAGCAGGCCGACGAAGCGTAGACGTTGCTTTCCAAGTGGCAGGCCTTTTCGTGGCATGGGCATCTTGCCCCTGGCTCTTTCTTCTTAGGAAGGCCGTTAGGAGCAAGAGCAGCTATCTCGAAGAGATGGGCATGCTAAGAAAAGCAACGGCGTGACCAAGATGGTCCCGCGACGCATGGGCAAGATGCCCATGCCACGAACAGATGCCCGTGCGTGCGGCCCTACTGGGTCGCCCGTTTGTGTTTGTCGATGTGCCTACCGCAAGCCTAATCCCCCAGGGCGCTATCCAGGCGATTCTTGTGGTAGGTGAGGCGTTGGTCGGAGGTCATATTGGCGAAGTCCGGATTGCCGTCGGCCGTCGTGGGGTAGCTTACGGAGGGCTTGGCGCTGGCGGGCACAGTCGGCGTTGGCTTGGCGGCGGGGCGGTTGGCTTGGTAGTCGCCGGTGTCGCTCGCTGATGGCACACTGATCGTCGTGCCCGACCCGCCGTAGCTCGTCACGCCGCTGGTCAGTTGCGAATCTTCCCACAGGCTGCGGTATGGCTTGATGCCGAGCTTGGTCAGCACGCCGTGGTAGGCTTTGACTGCCTCCTCGGGCGTTACCTCGCCGTCGGCCACCCAGCGGAGGAACTGAATGAAGCTGAGCTGGTGTTCGCTGTTGTTGATCTTCCTGCCGAACAGGGCTGCCCGGGCGCCGTACTTCTTGGCCTCAGCTAGTAGCTTGAAGGCGTCGTACGTCGTGCCCGACGACCCGCCGAGAATGCCCGGCACGAGGTGCGGGTCGTAGTGGGCGAGCTCTTCCATCCACTTCGGGCCGTGGTATACCATCTTCAGGAAGATCGGCCTGCCCGGCGAGGCCACCCCCGCCAGCGTGCGTGCCACAAGATCGTTAACGAACGGCCCGACCTTCTCGGGCGGCAGGGGCATCGACGGTGCGTTGGGGTCGAATATCTCCAGGAAGTGGCGGAAGCCCTTGCGCTCCGCCTCCATGCGGAAGTTCTTGTAGACCTCCAGCGATTCCAGGTCTCGGTCGCGGTCGTTGTTGAACGTCACGCTGAACAAGCCCAGGTCCGCCCCGATCGTGCGCAGCGACTCATCGCCCTCGAGTTGTGCGCACTGGGCGTGGTCGATCAGGGCTGTGGAGAACGGCCGGGACTGCTCGCCGATGATGTTCGAGTGCCTGCCCGCCCAGATGTCCGTGGCGTCGTTGGCGCGAATCGCGGGCGTGACGTGCGAGTCGTCGAACAGGCGGTCGTTGATCGTCAGCACCTCGTTGGTTGACACGCTCATCAGCATGATATCGACCAGGCCCTGGCGGGCGTTCTCGCGGATGATGTCGCGGTACTCCGCCAGCGAGCGATACTGCCCGTCGATGTGTTCGGGGCTCGCCCCCGAGGCCGCCATGCCGAACGCCATGTCCGCATCCTTGGCGTCGGCCAGGATGAAGGCGTTCGTGCTTGGGTTGGCGTGTATTTCCGCGAGTTTCGTATCGAGTGATTTAACCATAGCAAACCATCCTGCCGGCCCGGGAAAATGCGGGCCTACACGTGAATTTACTCAAACCCGAGCGTTTAAGCAACCGCATTGACTGTTGTTCGTGGCATGGGCATCTTGCCCATGCGTCGCAGGGCCATCTTGGCCCTGCCAACAAGACAATCATGGGCAGGATGCCCATGCCACGAAAGACTACTCGAACGTCGGCAGGAAGTCGCTTTGCAGGGCTAGCATCTCATCGAGCATCTTTTCGGCGCGGACGACGCTGTCCACAAGCGGGTCCAGTAGCAGGGCTTGCAGCAGCAGCTTGCGGCTGTGCGCCCGGTAGGCTTCGGTGAGCAGTTCGTGGATCGTGAACTGCGGGCGCATGTAGGCGGCCATGGTCTCGGGCACGTCGCCCACGTGCAGGGGGTGTATGCCGTCGGCGTCGGCGCGGCCTGGCACTTCCACTGCTGCCCCGCGCGGCAGGTTGGTTATGTATCCGTCGGAGTTCAGCACGTTGACGGCCGGGTGCAGGCCTTCTCGGCCTAGCGCTATGTCGCACATTACCGCCAACGCGCTCTCGCCGCTCGGTCGCAGCACGTGCGGGTCGTCGGTCGCGCCCTCGCCGGCGGCGTATTGCCTGATGTAGAAATCGCCGTCCACCTCAGGCGTCAGGCTGACCTTGCGACTCTCCTGCCCGTATGGCCAGTGCTTGCCGTGGAACTCGTTGCCGAAAGGCAGATACTCGCCGATGTGGTCGTCGGAGGGGAAGACAAACACGTCGAAGATCCGCGCGAAGTGCTGGAAGAGCTGCTCGTGGGGGCTGTCTTGCTCGGCGGCCAGTTCGATCGCGCGCGGCAGCAGGTCCTCGCCGCTCTCGTTGTCCGCGCACTTGAGAATGCAGTAGAAGTGGTTCATGCCGGCTGAGATGATCTCCAGTTGTTCTGCGGGCCTGCCGAGCAGTTGCGAGAGTTTTTCGATGGCGGTGAACACGCCGTGACACAGCCCGACCGCGCGGACCTTCGTGAGGTGCGTGATAGCGTGTAGCACGCGGGCTTCGGGGTTGGTGAAGTTTATTAGTAGGGCAGACGGGCACAGCCGTTCAATGTCCCGACAGATCGGCATGACAAGCTCGAAGCTCCGCAGCGTGTGGAATAGCGCGCCAGGCCCGCCACACTCGCCGAGCACGTGGTTGAATCCGTGACTCAGTGGCACGCGGTAGTCCTGCTCCCACAGCTCGTAGCGTTTCCGGCAGACGGCCAACAGCACGAAGTCCGCGCCGGGCAAAGCCTCGCAGCGGTCGGTCGTCGCTTCGATCTTCACGTCCGTGCCGCTGTGGGCCTTTATGCGCTCGGCGAGGGCCGTCATCATATCCAGCGCAGCCTGATCGATATCGACCAGTGTCAGCGTCACATCCCGGCCGCGCAGGTCGTCGGCTTGCAGGATGTCGGCGATCTGCCCGCGCCCGAAACTGCCGCTGCCTGCGCCGATAAGTACGATCTTCATGTTACATTCCTCGGTGCGCCTTGAATGGCCGGGGCAACTCGCGCCGGCGTCGTCGCCGGGAACACTACACGATCACTCGCCCGCCGGGCAAGGGGGTTGTCTTGTCGGGCGATTCGGCTATGCTGCCGGGACGTATTAACCCAGGAGACCCGCGATGCTCGCCTTTATTCCCCAGCCCAAGAAGATCAACAAATCCACCGGCCGATACTCCCTGCCGCGCAAGGCGACCATCGGCGTGTGTGGCTACGAACTGTTCCCGGCGGCGCAGGAAGTCTGCGATATACTCGGCGGCGGCGAAATCAGCATCATCGTCGCGGGCGTCAGCTACGACGTTACGCTGTGCATGGACATGTCGACCAAGCCGGCCGGCTATGAGCTGGCCATCGACTCGGCTGGCGTGTCCATTGGCGGCTGGGACGCGCAGGCTGTGTTCCACGGCGTGCAGACGCTGGGGCAAATCGTTCAGCAGAGCCCCAAGGGCGAGCTACCGAAGCTCACGATCGACGACTGGCCCGACTTCGCCGACCGCGGCGTGTACTACGACCTCGCCCGCGGCCGCGTGCCGACGCTGGTGAGCCTCAAGCAACAGGCTGAGCTACTGTCGAAGTGCAAAATCAACCAACTGCAACTGTACATCGAGCACACATTCGCCTACCGGCGGCATCCGGATATCGGCAAGGGCAACGGCGCGCTGTCGGCCGCCGACATCATGGAACTGGACGCCTTCTGCCGCGAGCGTCACGTGGAGCTGCTGCCGAGCTTGTCCAGCTTCGGCCACCTGCAGAGCGTGCTGCACCACAAGCAATATCGGCACATGGCGGAGATGGGCCACGAGAAGGGCAACTACTGGTCCCTCTCGCCTGCCAACCCCGACACCTACAAGTTCCTGCAGGAGCTGTTCGACGAGTTCCTGCCGTGCTTCAGCAGCGACCGGTTCAACGTGTGCTGCGACGAGGTGTGGGACCTCGGGCAGGGCCAGTCGGCCAAGCTCGCCAAGAAAATGGGCAAGGGCCGACTGTACCTGAGCCACATCAAGAAGCTGCGTGACATCGCAGCCGGCCATGGCAAGCGGATACTGATTTGGGGCGACATTGTCCGCGAGTATCCGGAGCTGATACCGGAAATCCCGAAGGACATCACGCTGCTGGACTGGGGCTACGACCGCAAGATGGACTGGAACCGCGTGAAGGACTTCACCGACACCGGGCTGCCGACTTACGTTTGTCCGTCGGTGAACGGCTACGGTTGCCTGTTCCCGCGCATGTGGGAGTCGGCGGCGAATATCGTCGGCTGGGCGAAGGCGGGCAAGAAGGTCGGGGCGGTCGGCATGTTGAACACGGACTGGGGGGACGGTGGACACTTCAACTTCATGGAGTTCACATGGCCCGGCTATCTGCTGGGGGCGGAGCAATCGTGGAACGTCAATGCGGACGTGAAGAGCTTCTGGCGGCGGTTCTGCAAACTGTTCCTGAAGATCGAGGACAAGGTTTTTGTCGACGCCTTTATGGAACTCGGCGACTTGGCCCAGCCGGGCTTTTGGTGCCGGCTGCTGCTGTGGGCCGATGGCGGCGACACGATGTTCGAGCCGCACAAAAGCAAGATCAGTTGGGGCCGCAGCGGCACGATCATCGAGAAGAACCAGGCCATCGTGGCGGCCGACGGCGTAAGGTGCGCCAAGCGGTTCAGGGCGATCGGCAAGGTCTTCGCCACCTACGCCGCCAAGCGAGGCATGGACCCTCACGGCATCTTGCCTTACTGGCTCCACGCAGTGGACACCATGGCAGTGGCGGCTGACAAGCTGGCGATGTTCGGCCATGGCGGCACGGACACTCCCGCCAAGCGTAAGACGCTGAAGGCCAATTACAGCAAGATCGCCAAGCGATTCGAAAAGCTATGGATGGCCCGCAACCGCCGCAGCGAGATCAAGTTCACGCTGGGTTATCTAAGAGACCGGGCGAAGGTGCTGTAACGGCGCCTATCAGGAATCGCTGTGCGCAAGAAACCCACGGACAGCTGTCCGTGGGCCTTGTGCTGGGATATGTGGAGGCGAAAAAAAAGAAAGCCCACGGACAGATGTCCGTGGGCTTTGTGTTGCAGCGTTGTGTAACCGTGCCTACTTGGGGTTGGGGACGTATTCGCCGCCGCGGCAGGCTTTGAGGAAATTCAGGCCGTACACCTGGCCTGTCATTTCCAAGTCGCCGCCGTAGACCGGGTCGTGCCAGCCTTCGATGTCGATCGAGCCGCGGAAGTTGTTCTCGCGGAGGATCGAGATGATGTCCGACCAGTTGCTGTCACCGAAGCCGGGGGTGCGGTGCTGAACGAACGTCTTGCCGCTACGGATGCCGTACTTCTCGACGACGTCCCACATGACCGTCGCGTCCTTGCCGTGGATGTGGAAGAACTTCGGCGCCCACTCGCGAAGCTGCGCGATCGGGTCGACCAGCGAATACATCTGATGGCAGGGCTCCCAGCAGAAGCCGATGTTCTTGCGGGGCAGTTCGTTGAACATCATTTCCCACGCGTCTGGCGAGTGGGCGATGTTGGTGGTGGCGTTGGCGAACGTGCCGCCCATGTCGCAGTTTTCGAAGGCGAGGCGCACGCCCTTGTCGGCGGCGCGCTTGGCCAGTGGGCCGAACACTTTCTTGTACTGCTTCATGGCCGCGGCCACGCTGTCGCCCGCGATCGCGCCGGCGAAACCGGCCACGATATTGCAGCCGAACATGTGCGCGCCGTCGATGGCCTTCTCCCACGCCTTGCGGTTGGTGGCGTCCTGCAGCGGATTGCCGAACACAGCCAGTGAGCTGATGACGGGCCGTTGGCCGCAGCAGCATTCGCCCTCGCACTTGTCGAACAGTGCGTTCACTTCCTTTGCGAGCGTCTTGAGGTTGACTCCGCCCAGCGTCTGCCAGAACGTCAACTGGAAGCTCTCGAACCCGTGCGGCAGGAGCTGCTTGAGGTACTTCACGCCGTCTGAAGCCGTCGCGAGCGTGCCGATGCGGATGTCTTTGTGATTCTTGTGGCTGACTTTTGCCATTTGTTGCTCCTTGGTTCTCTTTCGTTTTCAAGCTCGGCCGGCCCGGCGGGCATCGGCCTGTGAAGTTGTATCTCTATCGGCTAAAGAGCCCGAACAGGAACACGTCGGCCCTTGTTGGAACTCTCGATCGCGGCGAAAACCATCGCCAGCGACTTGATGTTGTCGTGGCATTCGCACTGGGGCTTCTTGCGAGTGCGGAGGAACGCAAGCATCTCCCGCAACCCGCCGCGCATGCCCGTGTGCTTCATCGTGCTCTTGGCGACCTTGGCGTCCCTGAGATTTGCGCCAAACCCAGACACCTTGCCCTTGATGACCTGGCCGGTCGGCTGGGCGTCACGTTCGTACATCAGTGTGCCCTTATCGCCGATGAAACGCCAATCGCCATGCCAACTCGTCGAGCAACCTTCGGCGCACCAACTGCCGCGATAGGTGAAGATCACGCCCTTGGTCATTTCGAATATGCAACTGGCCGCCACGTCGTTCTTGTACCACGAGCCCTTGGGGTTGAACTCCTTGGCGTAAACGGCCACGGGGTCCGTGCCGGTCATGTAGCGGATGAGGTCGAAGTGGTGGATGGACATGTCGAGGATCAGCGGGCTGGGCATGACATCGCGGAAGCCGCCGAAGTGCGCGCCGATGTAGAAGTCGCAATTCGCCGTGGTCAGCTTACCCAGCTCGCCTCTGGCGACGGTCTTCTGGATTGCGTCGTGCGTGGGCTCCCAGCGGCGCGATTGGCTGACCATGTACATCTTCTTGGCTTTGACGGCGGTCTGGACCATGCGACGGGCCTCGGCCATGGAGTTGGCCATGGGCTTCTCGCTGACGACGTGGCAACCGGCTCGCAGGGCGGTGCACGTGACGGTGCAGTGGGCCTGGGGTACGGTGAGGTCCAGCACGAAGTCTGGCTTGGTCTTCTTGAGCGTGGCCTTCATATCGGTCGAGGCCATCGCATCCAGTCCGTACTCCTTGATGCGCGCTTTGGCGGTCTTGAGGTTAAGATCGACCACGCCGGCGACCTCGACTTTTTCGGCGATCAGCGGGGGAAACCACGCGCCGGAAATACCACCAGCGCCGACAACAACTACGCGTTCTTTGGCCACAATCGGACTCCTATCAGTGGGTTACTCTCATCGCATGCGACAGCACGCCGCACAGTGCGGGGAGTGTAGCTCTGATTATCGGCAATACAAAGCAAAAACTCCTGCCGCAGCCAGGCGAGCGACCAGTTCGGCGACAGCCTGGGGGGGGAGAATATGATCTCCTCACAGAGAACAAAATTCGGAGGATGTCGACATGGGCAAAATGGGGATCGTAGGCTAACTGAGTGGCGATCTGGGCCGCTGGGCCGGTCGCCGGGCCAGTGGCCAGAGGTGCTTTGCGATGATGAATCTAAACGCAGCTATCAGTTCGGCAAACAGCGCTAACCTAGCGCGAATAAGCTATCAGCGTATGCGGGTCCGGACCGATCCCAATGCTTCGGTATCGATGTTCGGCAATGGGTTCGACAACCTGGCCGGGCGGACAGCCAGGGCTGCCTGGAGCGACCGCGTCAGGGCGCTCAATGCCGAGATCACTGAGGCAACGGACGACATCTCCGCCCACGAGACAGCCGAGACGAGCCTGGCTGCTCTGACGGCGAAACTGGCGGAAATGAAAACCGTCGCCGACCAGACCAACGACGACACTCTCACGGGCGACCAGCTTCAGACGCTGCAGGACCAGTACGAGGTCCTGTACGGCGAGTTCACGGACTTGCTGGCCGAGGCTACTCACAACGGCTCTGAGTTGCTGTCCGGCACGAGCCCGATGAGAATGCTGAATGTCGCCGCGCTGGCGTTGGTGGATTTCACGAGCGACGTTCAAGGCGGGGTGCTGGCGGTCTCGGCGGCGATAACCGAAGTGAGCTTGGCGTCAGTGGAAGTGTCCCGCGATCTCGTCGGCCTGCAGGATAGCCTGGAGAGCCTCGATGAGACCCTCACCGGCTACGCCGGCTATGAGACCACGCTGGACACGATAGATGCGGCGCAGGCTGTGCTCGAGTCGGTCTCGCTGAGCATGATGGCAATGATCAGCGAAATGATGACCGAGTCGCTTGTGGGCATCCAGAGCAACGTCAATTCGATAAGGGCACTTGCGCTGCTCGCCGCCGACGACACCCTCGTTGTGTGAACGTTGTGTGAGCTATGCGTCACTCGCCTCGGCCGGGCGGGGGAACCACCCTTGCGTCCGCAGGCACACGCGCACCAGCAGCAGCATGAGCGGCACCTCTATTAGCACCCCGACGACGGTGGCCAGGGATGCCCCGGACGCGCCGAACAGCATCAGCGAGGTGGCGATGGCGACCTCGAAATGGTTGCTCGCGCCGATCATGGCCGAGGGGGCGGCGTCGCGGTAGTTGAGCTTCAGCATTCTCGCCAGGCCGTACGCCAGGGCGAATATCAGGCACGTCTGAATCGTCAGCGGCACGGCTATCCAGAGGATCGTCAGCGGCTTGGCCAGTATGACGTCTCCCTCGAAGCTGAACAGCAGCACCAGCGTAATCAGCAGCGCGATGATCGTCACCGGCGTCAGCATGTGGAGGAACTTCTCGTCGAACCACTGTCTGCCCTTCGCGCGGATTATCAATATGCGGGAGAAGAACCCCGCCACCAGCGGCAGGGCGACATACGCGCCTATCGACAGCAGCAGCGCCTGCCATGGCACGGGCAGCTTGCCGATCCCCAGCAACAGCCCTCCCAGCGGGCCAAACAGCAGGAGCATCACCAGCGAGTTGATGGCCACCATCACCAGTGTGTGCCCGGCGTTGCCGCGGGCGAGGTGGCCCCACACTAACACCATGGCCGTGCACGGTGCGATGCCCAGCAGGATGCACCCGGCGAGGTAGCTCCGCCAGAGGGGGATCTGCAGTCGCTTCACCACTTCGGGGCCGGCGTCGGGGCTCTCCACGATGTCTTGCGTGGCCTCGTCATACCACACCACCGTGCCCGCACCGTGGGTCGTGCCGATTTTCGCGTCGTGGAGGCCGAGGGGCATCTTGACGTAGTCTTTCTCGTCGGGGCCTATGAAGCCGAGGAAGAGCGTGCCCAGGAAGAACGTCGCGATGGCGTACATGGTGAAGGGCTTGATAAGCCAGTTGACCACGAGCGTGAGTCCGACCGGCTTGGCGCTTCGGCCGGCCCGGAGGACCTCGGCGAAGTCGATCTTTACCATGATCGGGTACATCATAAAAAACAGGCACACGGCTATGGGGGTGGACACCACAGGCGTGTCGCCAGCGTAGATGGCCATGCCGTCCAGCGTGCGAGCAAGTTGCGGCGCGAACTTGCCCAGCAGAATTCCGCCCACGATGCAAAGCACCACCCACAACGACAGGTACTTTACAAATACGCTCAGCCCCTTAGGCTGTTTTGTTATGCAAGCTTCGGCGGTCATGCTGACTTACTCGCTCTCTTCCAATGATTCGGGGAGCGTGGCTACGTAGGCCCTTATCTCGTCGCGGGCGCGGCGGTAGCAGTCCATCGCTTCCGCCTCGGTGGCGGCGGCTTGGGCTAGCTTGGGCGGGTCGTCGAAGCCGACGTGCACCACCTTCGTCCCGCCCGGGAAGGTCGGGCACGTCTCATCGGCATGGCCGCATACTGTCACGACGTAGTCAAGCCCCGCGTTCAGCAGCTCGGAAACGTTCTTGGAACGATGGCCCGAGATGTCCACGCCCGCCTCTGCCATGACGGCTACGGCACTAGGATTCAGGCCGTGCGTCTCCAGGCCGGCTGAGTATGCCTCGATAATGTCGCCCTTCAGGTGGCGCGCCCACCCCTCAGCCATTTGGCTGCGACAGGAGTTGCCCGTGCAGAGGAACAGAACTTTCAATTTCTCGGCCATGTCGTCTTACTCCTTGGCGGGCCCGATGCTCGCATCCTTAGGCCCGGCCAGTTGCCGCCGGGTCACAGGTCTGTCAAATAACCGGCGGCTTGGTACATGGCAAGCACGTTATCGACCGGCGTGTGAACTTGGATGTCGTGGCTTGCCCCGAGGATCAGGCCGCCTTTGTCGAACAGGCGAAGGCGCGTTTCCACCTCGCGCGTTACCGACTCCGGCGTGCCTTGAGCGAGGATGGTCTGAACGCACATCGAGCCGCAAAAGACGATGTCCTTGCCGAAGTCGCGCTGCAGGCCCTCGATCTCCATGCCCTTGGCGGCGACCTGCACGACATCGAAAATGTCCAGGCCCATGTCGATCAGCCGGGGCAGCATGGGGCGAACGCCGCCGCAAATGTGCATCATCGTCAAGGCGCCGCGTGAGTGGGCGAGGTCGAACCCAGCCTGGTAGTAAGGTGCGAACAGTTCGTCGAACGTAGCCATGCTTATCAGCGGGCCGTTCTGCCCGCCGAGGTCCTCGCAGAAGTGCATGACGTCGATCTGGCCATCGGCGGCGGCGAAGGCGAGCTTGTCCACCTCGTGGTGGAACTCCCCCCGTTTTTCCACCAGCAGCTTCAGCACGGGGTCCCGCAGGCCTATGTCGAGCATGGTTTGCGTGACGCCGCGCGTGCGGCCTATGTTGTTCATGAAGTCGTAGCTGAAGGGCGAGTATTTCACCACGCCGCCGAGCGCCTTGGCGGTCTGGCATATCTCGCGGAAGTCGGAGAAGTCGAACCAGTCTGGCGATGGCCAGGGGTAGTCGGCCAGCTCGGCGGGGTCCGTCATGCCGGCGAATGGCAGGTAGGCGGCCTCGCCGTATATGCCGGCCTCGTCGCCCGTGCCGTAGGCTTGGGGTGCATATATTTCCCCCCAGTTGCCGACGTACGCGCCGGGGCCGAAGCTGGCCAGGTCCCCGCGCGTGGTGGGGCTGACGACTTGCGTTGGGTGCACGCCGTCGAACACGTCTTCGACCATGCTACGGAACTGCTCGTGGTCGACGCCGACGCGAGCGAGGAACTTGGCCTGGAATTCGGGCGTGCCGCCGGGGTGCATGATAGGCAAGCGGTCGTAGCCGGTGCGGGCCATGCAGGAGAAGAATCGTTCTCTTCGTGTCATTGCGGCATTCTCGTTCATTTCGCTCGCCAGATCATCGCAAAAATTCGGGACCATCCCTGTAAGGACGGGCCCACTGCAGGCGGAGATGGCGGGGGATTCGGAACGGCTGTGTTTTCTAGCGTCATGACACAACCGGTCTACCCGGACTTGGGGCCAACTTCAGATCGAGCAGCAAGACGTAGTAATGCATGCCGTCTTCAATCCGCAGATCGTCGATGGCAGCTCGGCTCGCGGATAGAGACCTGCTTCTTAATCGTTATAGGGGGTGCATATAGGGTATGGGGTTGTCATCGCCTTGGCGGGTCCGCGTCCTGTCGAGGGCGGTATGCTAGGGGCCTCTGTGTCAGAGAAAAAAATTATAGAAATACCTATTGACGTGGACCCATGGTACTAGTATAAGCGCGTCGCTGTATGGCATGTATATTGCCATGAGTGCAAAGTTATGGAGATGGTGTTGTTGTGGGTAAGGCCGTCTAGTGTGTTGTAGTAGCATGTGGTGTGTGTTGTTTAGGCGTTGATGTATCGTAGTGGAAGTGGCGGTGTATTGCTGCGTTATTGGCGGTCAGGACTCGATGTAGGGAGTCGTGCCGAGGCGCGGGCGTACAAAGCGGTGGTGATGCCAGGAGATACGGACGCCTTTTTGGGCAGTGGTAGTCAAATCTATTATCGTAGCGATAGGATGCATAGGGAAAGGACCCGACCATGGCGCGCAAATACTCTCGTACAATGTTGCTGGCAGTTGCTTTCGTATCCTGCATAGCCTTCTGGGGCGTCGGTGAGCTTTGCGGAGGAGTCGATCTGTCCTTCAACTATGCCGGCCCGCATATCGGGCGGCAGCCGGTCATTGAAGCCGACGAGGTGTTCCGTATTGGTAGGGGAATCGGCCCTAAGGCGACTCTGCCCGAGCCGAATGTGTCCAGGTCGGGATATCACAACAACGACCCCTGCAAAGGCGCAGCGGCGGATTTGGCTCAGATGTGCTCGCGCGCCGATTACGGGTTTGACTGCTTTCCTGACGAGGGCGGCTTGCTGCGGGTGCCTATTTGGCGGACCGACGCGCCATCTGCCGGCGGCCTGGGATTTGGCTGGGGGCAGCTTGTTCCATATATGCGGACGTTCGTCGAGGGCGTGAATGAAGAGGATGGCAGCTATGACCGGTGGGGCTACAAGCTCATGATGGAAGGTCGCGGGACGCGTCATTTCATTAGCGACCCTGTCGATTGGGCGTTGCTCTACCCGGTGGAGCAGGACGGCGAGGCGAAGTTGAATTACATGATTTCCGGGTTCAATTTTGCGACCCCTGGGGCCATGAACGTACTATGGTACACGCAGGGAGACAAAACCGGCGAGGAGCACGGTTGGCTGTTTCAGATGGATAAAAGTAACGCCGTCGGTGTATGCAAGGAATACTGGGATGCGGCGAACCGCAAGACGGCCATTGTTTATGACGAGGACGGCACGGGCAACGGGCCAGGCTGGCAGCCTGTGTACTTGACGCGTAGTGAAGGCAACAAGCATCGCGGGATCAAGTTTAACTACCATGCCTCGGAGGACAAGTTTTACGGCTATCTCAAGTGGGCTGTACTACGAGAGAAGGGCGACACGCAGTCCTGGGCGGCAGACGACGCAGCCAGCGGCTTTAACCTCCGTCGGTCGCGGTTTACGTACTACGATGGCGGCGATGATGACGATGACGATGCTTATGGCAATCCGGGCGATCTGAAACTGGTCGAGATTCAAAAACCCAACACGGCCAACCCAGTCGCCGACAACGATGCGCATTGGACGACGGTTCAGGTCCATTACTTCCGCTACATTGATGCAGATGCCCTTGAGATTACCGACTGCAAGCTGACGACGGTTCTTGAGCCGATGGGTTATGCCAAGTTGGTGGCTGCGGAAATCACCGTCGCCGACGGCGATGACCTTAAGCTGAATGACCCCAGTGAGTTGGACCTGGCGACGAATGCCCAGATTAAGACGTATGCGAGTCTTGTCTATGAGTACAATGTTTCCGGCGAGACAATAAACTATGAGGTTGGGGAAGTCATTAATCGGGGTGGCTATACGGGCATGGGGTACTCCACTGAGGTCGAAAAGCGGGTGATACAGACATACAACGACCTGACGGGCGCGAGCGCCACAGACCTGTACAATGAATGGACGCTCAAGAGTGTCACGGAACTGTGGGACACCAGCGGGGCCTCCGACGTATGCTTTCAGCGAACGACAAGCATCATTGCCTTCCAGGACAACGTAATCTTTCGTGTGGTGGAAAAAGGAGACGACCTGAGCGACGGCGGCCTTCCCAAGACGCGCACGGGCAAGTACGTCCGCTACGACACCAATGGGCAGATCAAGTGGGAGATCGAGAATTCGGCGCTGGATTGGACGGACATCGACGGCTATTCCGGCGCCGGTGGCAACGGCCTGCCTGGCCTGCTGGCTGACTATGACGATGTGCTCGACTGGGACAGCGAGCGGTCAATCTATGTCGAGAACAACGTTGGGGTCATCCTGGTCTATAACTATGCGACCAGTACGACAGCCACAACGGCAACGCCCAACGATGTGATCAAGTACCTCAAGAGCAGGCAGCGAATGACCGGCGACGCCGACGGCAGCCCCGTAACACTCGAGAGCTACAAGTACATATTGAACAGCGGCAGTGGTGAGGTGCAGCAGATCTATGCGCTGGCTGAAGTCCGGCGATACGTCGATTCATCGACCTACCTCACAACGTCCTACGACCACGATTGGTTCAACAATGCCGAACGGGCTCATCTTGCCGAAAAGAAGATAACCTCACGGCAAGTGACCGAAGGCGAGGCGAGCGACGTCCTTTTGAGTGTAGAACTCCGCGATCGCTATGGGCGGGTCACATGGTCGTGTGAGGTCAATAGTGCTTCGTCTCCGACGGAGTTTTGGAATATTCAGCACTTCCAGTACGATGATAGCGGGCGGCTGGTTGAACACATCGCGGACGTCCAGATTACGGACATTCCCCAAGGCGACCGACCGAGTGATCCGGATAGCTGGGAGTGGGAGACGGCGGACGGCTACGGTTTGCACCTTGTAACGAGCTACGCTTATGACTCCCTTGGCCAATTGATCGAGACGCTCGGCCCGACCCATATTGCCCAGACCGATGGCGGCGGGCCCTATGAAGTCGTGCGTTCGGCGACGTGGTATTTCCATGACGAAGGCGACGGTCACAGCAGCGACTCCCGTACGGTAGTCAATGGGTACGTCAGTCTGGACCCCTCGGATGATTCGGAAGATGCCGACGTGATCGTTGGGCCCGTAACGGTCGAAACTCTCTGCAAGCTTGGGCGAGTGACCAAGAGTGTCGGCTATCAGGAGGCCTCCAGCAGTCCCTTTATGGTGCCTCGCACCGGCAATTTCATTAACCTCGCCGGAGCAATCACCGAGGGCAACGCTGCGGCAACCCTGACGCAATGGGAGAAGTCCTTCGATGGCGAAGGCAGGCCGTCCGAGTACCGGCTCTATCACAGTACTGCCGGCGATGATATGGGGACGCACTACAGAAAGACCACTTATACCAAGAACGCTATTGGGCGGCAGACTGAGCGGACCGTCGCCGGTGAGAACGTTTGCACCTTCAGTACGGTCCAGACCGTACAGACTCGCGCGACTGATGCGGCATCATGGTCCAGCGACCCCTACAGAGTGACGCGCGTATACCCGCACCTGTACTTGGAAGATGACGGCCAAGGCGGAACGGTGGATCGCCTGGCTGGGCCTATTCGAATTACGCTGCGCAACAGCGAAGGTCTCATGCTATGTCGGCTGACGGCGGCCCCGACCGACGGCACGCCCAACGACGATGACGAGGACGGCCTACCCGATGGCGACGACGCTTGGTCGACCCTGACGATCCTGTCCATGGTCACCTACGAGTACGATGAGTTGGATCGCCGGACGGTTACGCGAACGCACACGGACCTGACCAGCGTGGCCTCCACGAGCGGCGGTCAATTGCGGCTCACTCTCGAGGCCGGGCGATATGTCGAAAGCGAAGTGCTGGCCTACGACTTGCTGGGCCGCTCCTTGCGCACGCGCGATTCTCGCGGCGCGATCACGGCGATGGTGTACGACGGTATAGGTCGGCCGTTGAGTCGATGGATCGGCACGGACGACACCAACGCCGGGCGGACCGACCCAAGCGCCGGGACCGGCGACCTGCTGAAGATAAACGAGACCTACTATGATGCCAACTTCGATGGCACGGGCTACCTCTTGCCCTACGCCACGGCCAGCCGCAATCTGAATCCCGGGTTCGAGCTGGTCGACAGCCCGACCTGGTCGGGAGGGCCAGTGGACTACACCGAGCGGCGGATGGCGCCGCGGCGGAAGGTCGCCGACCAGTCCATCACCGTCGATGGTGGGTCGCGCGACGTGGCTTTTCTGCATAGCGCAACGATGACCGAGAACACCACCTGGTCTGAGTCCACGACGGACGGCGTGGTCAACGGGGCACTGTACACCTATGACGTAGGCACCTGGCCACCGGACCTCAACGAAAGCACACGCGGGGACCTGCTGGCACAGTCTGACTCGGTCCGTGACGGTGCGGGGCGGACGGAGATCCGTCGGCAGTACAAAGTATCTGGCGGCTCGCCCGGCGATACGGTGGATACGGACTACGCCTATGACGTCTCCGGCCGGCTCAGTTCGGTCACCGGGCCTGACGACCTGACGCACAAGACCGTCTACGATGCAGCCGGTAAGGCCACCAGCCAAACGGTCGAGGACTCCGGCTCCAACTCGCTGGACTACACGGAGTACGCCTATGAGACCAACGCCAATGGCATTGGAACGGGACGTCGGACGTCGACCATCAAGTGCATCACCGATGGGACCAACGAAGCCACGGTCAGCAAGATTTGGTACGACTCGGATCATGACGCCTCGGGCTACGATCAGCACCGCGTTACGGGCATGTCATCACTCGAGCCGGGCCTGACGACGCTCGCCTACGTAGTCACCGAGTATGAGCACGATTCGGCCGGGCGCCGCAGCACGGTAATTGGCCCGGACCCGGACACCGGCAGTGCGACAATCGTGCCGTTCAAGACGGTCAGGAGCTTCGATGCCGCCGGTCGAGCGACCTCGGTGGCCAGGTACGCCGCCGGCGGATCCGATGTGCTGATCACCCAGACGGATACCGACTACGGCAGTGCCACCTTCGACGTGGATACCGAGACTTTCGTCACCACGACCAAGGTCTACTCCAGCGCTGGGACGGGCGGGGATCGCGTAGAGACAACTTACGCCTACGACGACCTGGGCCGCCGCTGCAAGACTCTCATGTCAGCCGGCGGGTTCACCAAGGCCAATTACGATGTGCTTGGCACCACGATGAACACGTACGTCTGCTCGGCTGAGGGCGGCACGACGGACGTCGACAATGTTACGACGGACACCGTTGTCGAGCAGACCAACTATAGCTACGACGGTAACGGGCGAGTGATCCTCACGACACGCCTGCAGCGAGCCGACGACGATACGAGCACGGATGATGAGCTGACGGCGAACCACGACGTTGACGTCGACGGCAACGCCGGCCGGTGGTACTACAATGCCTACTGGTTTGACGCATTGAGCCGCATGACCACAGCCGCAAATTACGGCTTTGACGCGTCCTATACGTCTCCACGCCCATCGAATGCGCCGACGGTGGCAACGAGTTCGTTGCTGATTACCCAGTTCGGCTTCGACGATCTCGGCCGGGGCAATTCGGTCAAGAACACTGCCGGCGTCAACGGTACGCCGGTCTTCATCGAGACGCTGAGCATATTCGACGACATTGGGCGGCTTCGATATGTCGTGGAGAACGAGGACGACTTCGCCCACACCAACTTCGCCAGTGAATCCGGCGTTGGCGGCGGCGGGACCAACGAAGACCACGATCGCGTGACCAAATACGAATACAACCTGCTTGGCCAGCTCAAGTTCCAGACGGCTCTGGACGCGACGGCCGCCGATAACCAGGTGACCCACTACGTCTATTCCTACGAGTTGACTGACAAGGGCAGCACCGTCAAGTCCAATCGACTGCTTCGCGCGATCATCTATCCTGACAGCGATGATGAGGTGATCGATGGCGTGTTTGTCGCCGGCGGAAAGATTGACGACACCCCTCCAGGCACCCGGGCCGCCAACAAAGACGCCAACGACTACGACTATGTTCTGATGACCTACTATGCTAACCAACAGATCAAGGACAGGACCGATCAGCGCGCCGTCGTGCTGACGAACTTCTACGACGAAATCGGCCGATTCCGCATGCAAGCGGCGGACGTGACGGGCGACGTGGATGATGCCGTCCTGTCGATCACCCGGACCTACGACGCCGACGGGCGGCTGAACCAGATAACGTCGTACGACACCAAGTACACCGCTCTGTCGGGAGCGGGCTCGCCGGACATCGCCGATGTGACCGACCAGGTCCAGCGCGACTACAACGTGTGGGGGCTAGTCGAAAAAGAGTGGCAGGAGCATGCCACCGAGGTCAACGACGATACGGAAGGCGGCGCGGACTCTTACTATGTCGGCTACGACTATGACACGACCGACGGCGGCGACGACGTCCTGGACTTCGGCCTGCGAAAGACCCGTGTGCGATACCCCAACGGGCGGTACGTGCACTATACCTACGGCGCGTCGTCGAGCATCAACAGCCGACTGAGTCGAGTCTACCAGATCGCGGATGACGACAACAGCAGCTATGGTTCCGTCGGCACGGCCCACACGACGTACGCCTACCTCGGCGCCCGTCAGTTCATCCGTGTGACACACCCAGACAATGCCGCCGGCGTAACCGACGGTCTGGAACTGATCTACGGCACTTCCTCGGACGCCACGTCCTACGAAGGTCTCGATCACTTTGGCCGAACTGCCAAGATGACCTGGCAGGACCTGGATGCGCCCACCACGATTCACGAGTTCGAGTACACCTACGATCTCGCGGGCAATCGGCTGACGTTGGACGAGTACGACAGCGTTCCGATGCCTCCGGACGAGGATGTTATCCACGATTTCTCCTATGTGTATGACGACCTGAGCCGCCTGGTAAGCTATCGCATGGGCAACCTGGACGGCGGGACGATCGATGATGACGAGACCGACGCCACACGCCAGTGGGATCTCGATCCTCGTGGCAACTGGGAAGGCTTTGACGTTGGCGCCTATGACACCGGCACAAGCCAGATCGAGTGGGGCCGTGAGCAAACACGTAACCACGACGACGCCAATCAGCTTGAGGACACAACTGAGGCTAACCCGCCCTTTACGTCTGAAAACGGCTTCGTGGATGATGCCGCCGGAAACGCCACCAAGACCCAACTGGGCTGGATGCTGGAGACCAACCCGCGGGGGCTCCACGATTACACTTACGACGCCTGGAATCGTCTTGTGGAGGTCGAGCGGGTCAGCCCGGGGACTACTACGATCGGCGATTACCGCTACGACGCGCTCAACCGGCAGATTACGACGTTCGGCACGGGCCCCTCGCCGATGAACTTCTTTTACAACACGGCCTGGCAGGTGTTGGAAGCGCACATGTCGCCCAATCCCCAGCCGACCGCTCGCCAGTTCGTCTGGTGCGAGCGGTACATTGACGCATTATTGCTCCGTGACGAGGACGCTGATTTTGGCGGCGAGACGGACACTGGCGACGGTGATTTGGGCATGACCGACTCGGGCCTGGAGAACCGGCAGTTCTATCTGCAGGACGCCACGCACAGCACGCGCTACACCGTCGACGATACCGGTGCGATCGGTTGGCGTTTTGCCTGGGCCCCCTACGGTGACATAGCCTACGCATACATTGGCCTGGGAGACCACGGCTACTTCGGCCCATCGGTGAACATGGGCCTGTACAACGGCTACGCGGGCGATATCAACATCCACGCCCACCACGTCCGCAACCGCGTCCTGAACATAGCCACAGGCAGATGGCTACAACGAGACCCAGTAGGCTACGTAGACGGCATGAACCTGTATGAGTACGTGCGCAGTGGACCGACAGCGGCTACGGACCCATACGGGCTATGGAAGATCTATTGGCGCACAGACACGGTGCTTATTGAGTCGGGTGATACTCTTTCGCACATTGCCCAGGGCCTATCTGGCGCCGCAAGCAACTGGCCGGCGATGTTCCCAGGGTTCGATGCCGACACCACGATACTCCCAGGTCAGCTCATAAAGGTCAATCGTGGCCCTGGCAGCCGGTACATTGGCGTAATGAATGAGGCGAAATGGCGAGCCCACGTTGTGGACATGTCATGGGAAGAACATGTGAAGTCCGGGAATGAGCAGCCAGCAACTCAGCCAGCAACGCAGCCGGCAACTCAGCCGGCCACGACACAGCCAGCCACGACACAGCCAGCCACGACTCAGCCAGTTGCTACGAACCCACTGGAAACTCTGGCTGAGGCAGCGGCTACACTGCACAACGTCCCACCAGGGATTCTCAAAGGGCTAATCCGCGCCGAATCAAATTGGCAGGTTGATGCAAGGAGTTCTGCCGGAGCTGTTGGGTTGACACAGCTGATGCCGGATACCGCCGTAGAGCTTGGTCTCACGGTTAGCGATACGGTCGACGAGCGTTTGGATTCGGCCAAGAATATCGATGCTGGCGCTCGATACATAAGGAGCCGGTATACCCACATGTTCGAGGGCAAGACCGAGCTTGAGAGATGGCGGCTAGGACTGGCGGCGTATAATTGGGGGCGAACTAATGTGAACGAGGCCTTGGGCACGATAAATAAGCTAGGCGTGAGAGGGTCTGCTGAATGGTGCGAGATATCGCCAAGTGCGCCAGCTGAGACGCAGGGATATGTCAAGAAGATATTGGGCGAGCGTGGCGCAGCCAGTGGCTTCGCGGTGGAGTATGGATATGGTGGCGACTGAACTTGGAAAGATGTGGACATTGCCTTCATTGGCGGCGGCGTTGGGGTTCTGGCTCTGCACCGCTGGGTGCGACGGTAGAGTCGACAAGAACGGCGAACTGGACGGCGGACAGCCGGATGGCGGCGTGAGGAACGTACCAGAGTGGATCGACGAGCTCGAGAGAGCCTATGTTGCCGATGGGATTGAAGGTTTCCAGGCGGCAAGGAGACTCATGGCTGATGATTCCGCGCTGACAGACAGTCCTGGCTACGATACGGCGGCCATGGTACTTGGGCTCGGCGAGACGGGAACAAGCAGGAAAGAGGTCCAGCTCGCTGCAGAGCTGAGAAGGCTGGCGGAGTACATCGAACAGCATCCGGGCCAGGCCCATGCTGAGGGGGGACGGCTTAGGAACAAGCTGTTTTCGTACTCGTTCGGCAGCAGCGGCATCGGCATGGATGATAAGGATAATGTTGCCATAAAATTGGATGGCCTGTACTCGTCCATTGCAAAATAGAATTGATGTGGTTGGTAGCGTGCGCACCGACACGCTCTGGATGCTGTTTAACGGGTGGATGTTCCAACTGCGACGAAAGGCGCGGGTGGGCATGTCACGCCGCTTGAGGGCAATTCTCTGTTTGGGCAACTGACTCCCCGTGGGGTCCCATGGTGAATGAAGGCCGATCTCTAAAGAGCCGGACTTACTTGCACTGCCTTTGTCCGTTCGCTTGAGCATTGGCGAGAGCATCACCATGAGATTGCGGTTTTGCGGTCACCTTCGGCATGGACTCACGACAGCCACGTTGGCTGCGCGCTGGCTGAGGGCAGTTACCGACTGTGAAGGCAGCACGTGTCATTTCTTGGTGGCGATCCGACGGCCCCGGGACGGCGGGCCCGGCTGGTGCCTGGGTGGTTACATGTCCTCGTCTTGGTCTAGTGGAATGATTGGCTGCTCGGGGGCGGGCATTTTGATCAGTTGTTCCTGCGCCCAGAGGCGCCAGTGGTCGTCGGGGCTTTGCAAGACGACTTGGCGGAGTAGCTGTCTGGTCTCGGCGTCCTTGCGGTCTTGACGTACATAGACGCGGGCGAGGTTGCAGGTGATGGTGACCAGCTCTGGCTCGATGAGCCGGGCCTGGGCGTAGTGGGTAGCGGCCTTGTCCAACTCGCCGACTGCCTCGAAGACCATGCCGAGGTTGTAGATCGGCTGGGCGCGGCCTGGCATGAGCTTGGTTGCGTACTGGAACTCCCGTGCGGCGCGGTAGAGGTCCTGCTTGCGCAGGTATACGGTGCCCAGATTGTTGTGGGCCGGCCCGTAAAACAGATCGGCGTCCAGGGCGAGCTTGAGCTTCTGCTCGGCCTGGTCGTACTGGTCGGCGTTCATGAGGTCCAGCGCCTCGGCGTTGTACCTATAGGCGGCATCCGAGTCGCGGTTGGGGTCGGTGGCGAGTGTCGTGTAATGCTGGGGCTGATCCGACTTGCCCCACAGACGCCACGCAGTTGGGTTGCAACCGGCGGCGGACAACGCCAGGACGATAATGATTAGTGTTTTGAGCATGGCGTTACTACTCCTCAATGCGATCCCCCCGACCCAGGGGGATCATATACCAAGTAGGTAAGAACTATTTCGGTGATCCACAGTTTGCCGACGTCATCGGGCCGTGGCGCTCGAATGTGTATGGATTGTGTGGTCACGCCGGCATGCGTGCTGACCAGCCCGTGGAGGAATGCGACGAGTTGCTCAAGCGTCACGTCAGTCATGCGGACGCGGGTGGGCTTGGCCTTGTAGTCGCTGTCGGCCAGGCGTTGGGCGGGTTCAGGCGTGATTCTGGCCAGGCTGGCCGATTCGATCCCGGCAGAATGTGCGAAGCTCTCGATAAGGGTCTCTACCTCGCCGGCGATGTCGTCGCTGGCGGCGGCGATGGTAGGCTGTTGGCGAAAGGCGGATATCTTGGCGCCGCACTCGATGGCTTCGCGGAGATTGGCCATCGCGCCGAGTTGCCTTCGCTTCTGCTTGGCCATGTGTTGATAGCTAAGCAAGCTCGTCAGGCCCAGCAGGGCGATCACCAGAACCGTTATTCCCGCTGGCCGGCTCATGGGGCGTCCTCCGGCTGCGGCCCGGCCGGCAGGGCGGCCGAGAGATTGAACGTCACCGCGCCCTGCTCCCTTCGTTCGCTTCGAGGCGGGTCGACGACAAAGCCTGCCTCGCCGAGCTGCCGCGCGACCTGTTCGGCGTGGGCGAAGGTGAGCACTTCACCGTGCATGAACACGCCGGTGGGGGCGAGGCGCATCTCCGTGATGCGGAGTCGCACGTCGTCGGGCAAGTTGGCTACCACGTCGCGAAGGGTCTTCAGCGCGTTGGGCCGATGGGGAATGCCATGCCCCTGGCCGTTGAGGCCCGATAGCTGATCCAGCTGACTGCGAAGGAAACGCAACGGGCTGCTCGGCGTTTTGGTGTTGGGGTACAGGTCACGGTGTACTGCCCGCATTCTGGTGCGATGCTTCTGGGCGAGCGAGGCATGCCGCGTCGCCTGCCAGGTGAAGGTTATCGTCAGCAGGGCCAGTAGGATTATGGTCGATGCGGCGACTGCCCGGAGGAGGCCCGTGAGTTGCTGCCAGGGGTTTGGCATGGCGAGTTTGTCTCGGCGGAAGTCCACCCAATCGTTTCGGCCGGTGAGCATGGCCGCCGAGGCGCGCATCATCAGGTCGGCCGGCTGGGCCTGGTCGCGGGTTACCGACAGCCCGTCGTCGGCGAGCGCCGTCAGGTGAGCTTCATCGAGATCGCCGACGGTAGTAACGGCTGCTCGCTCGGCCTCGGTCGGTCGGGCAAGGAGGTCCGCGCGGATGCACTGCAGCAGGCTGGCCGGGTTGCGGGCCTCTACGGTGTACCAGGTGAGCGGCACGCCGCTTGCCATGCGGAATATTTCCAGATGCTCCCCAGCGGCCACGAGCAGGTAGTCGCCGGCGTCTCGGCCCGCAAGGTGCAGGCCCTGGCCGACCAGCAGAGCCGACGGGCATATATGTCCCACCGCCACGCCGCAGTCGGTCAGTGATTCCAGGAGCTGCTCGACGGGCCCAGTAGCGGCCGCCAACGCAAGCCGCATGCCGCCCACGACAGGCAGGAAGTCGGCGGTGAAGTCTTCGGCATCGAGGGGGAGCTGTTCTTCCAGGCGGTAGATCGTGGCCGTCCGCCGCTGCTTGCGGGGCAGATTGTCGGTGTCTATCTGGGCGGCCAGGACCATTTGAGAAGGCAGCCCCAAGCAAAGCTCCTGCCCGCGATATCCCATCTGCGACAGGGCATCGGTGAGTTGCTCAGCTTCCGCCAGGCCTGGTTGCTGCGCGGTGACGGCTAGCCGTTGGCACTCCACGCCGTCACCCGTCGTCCGCGCAAGCGTGCACGAGTCGCTGTCGAAAGCCAACATGAATTGCGCCCGAGCCATGCTACATATCCTCCGGAATGGTCAGCGTTATCAACTCGTCGTGGAACCGCACGACGATTCGCCCGCTTTCGATCGACACTACCTCGGCGTCTTGCACGGTTTGCCCCTCAGAGACGATTCGCGTTCCGTCGGCTCTGGTGCGGACGAAGGCGTAGTTGTTGCCCGGCTCGATGACCGTGCCCTCCAAGGTCAGGCCAAGTTTGGGCTTTGGCGGCGGAGGCTTGACAGGTGGCTCGGGGTCGACCAGGGGCCTGCGGAGGTCGCGGGCGTATATGGCTGCATAGGCCTCGATGGACTGCGATGCGGTGTCGGCGTCGTCGGGCGTGGCCTCGGCCTCAACGGTATGCGCGGCTTCCGTCGCGTCGCGGGGAGTCGCCAGGGGCGCCGGCGGGGCCAGTAGAATGCCGATCGGCCAGACCGCCAGCAAGGCCAGCCCCGCAATGGTCCCCTGCAGGAGACGTCGTCGTATTGTCACGGTGAACCTTACCATACGGTTGTCCGCCAATCGTTGCTGCCGGACAGCACCGACAGCCTGTGGAATTGCCGCACGCCGTCGTCCACGACGACCCACAGGCTGTGACAGTTGGAGGTGTCGGTCAGCGCCTCGCGGATAGGCCTTGCATCCTCCTGGGAGAGGTCCAGCTCTGCTATCAGGTCATTGAGAGTCGTGGCGGGTGACCGCTCGATCAGCGAGAGGAGCTCAGCGGCCAGGCCATGTGATATGACATCCTTGAGCCTCGCAGCCAGCACGGCCGGGTGGGCCCGCGTGAAGTTTATAGCGCCATCGCCAATGAGACCGATCCGGCCGGTGGGGGAATCGGGCAAGTCGGCGACGGTGATCATCTGCGAGGGGTGATCGATGTTGAATATCTGCTCGAACGTCTGCAGAGGGCCTACGCTGTTGGCTGAACTGAGGGCCAGGCCCACGTCGGCCAGATCGACGGTGAGGGGCGCAGGCAGGCCTTGTTGGGCATCGCGAATCGCCCGGACGAATCTGACGGCATGGTTACCCGCCGCCAGGTGAGTGAGTGAGAGCTTCGCCTGCTCGTCGGAGACAATCAGGTGAAACGTCATCTTACCGAGCACTATTTCATGATGTATGGCCGACGACGGATGCTCGCCGCGGACATCGGCGTCGGCGTCGGCGTCGGCGAGGATGTCTTCAGCTACAGGCAGCAGGAGCGATTCGCAACTAAGGGCGCCCCACCGCACCTGTAGGTCGCGCTGGGCGTGATTAGCGCCGACAGCCCGGGCGAGGCACGCTCGGGTCGTGGCCATCAGGGCAGTGGCTGCGATGGTGAGTACGAGCATCACCAACAGCAGCACATAACCGGATTGTCTTGTGCGTCGGATCATTATGGCGCGGGGCTGAGGGGCAGTGTCAAATCCAGCGGCGGGGTTCTTTCATCCTCGAAGGTGACGGTCACACGGACAGCGACGAGCGGGCGAGACCACGTGTAGAGGTCGGCCGGCTCGTCGGCGGTGGTGTCTTGAATGTGGATGCCGGATATTCCCTGCGCGACCAGTTCGGTAAAGATCGGGAGGGTGCTCTCCGTCTGCCGCCGGACAAGCCAGCGTCGCTCGCCGACGGTGACGATGTCGTAGGCAACAGTGATCGGCCGGTGCCGCCGCTGCATTGTTTTCGGGTCGATGGCCGAAAGGGTGGCCATGGTGAAGCCAGTCAGTGTGTTGCGGAACTGCTGGATGTGCACGAGCTCCGGCGACAGCAGGGCATCCAGCCGATCTCGCAGGGCGTCGGCGGTTAGCTGGCCTGCATCGACGCGACCGATGCGGCTGAGCTTGGCGACGACCGCCAGTGACGTAGCGGTAAGCATGCTTACGATGGCGAGCGTAATGGTGAGCTCTATGAGCGTAAGGCCATGTTGTCGGGTGTGTCGGGTCATGTCGGGTCGTCGCCGAGGGCTTAGTCCTTCAGGGCAAGTGTGTCGTTGTCGGAGTTCTCGGAGGCAGGCATCAGTAGTTCGATGCTCGCCGATGGGGCGCTGTGATCTTGACGGAATACTTCCAGCGTCACCACGTCGGCCTCGATGCCGCCGATCGTTGTCGTTCTCGCCACGTAGGTGCGCCATCGCCATTGGGGCTCGCCGGCCGGCACGCCCGCGTCGCTGCGCGGGAATCTGTCCCAGTCAGCCCACCATTGCACCAGCAGTCCATCGGCGATGATGCATGCACTCTGACGAAGGGCGGCGCGATGGCTCTGGCGCTTCATTCTGCCGCCGACAACGACCAGTGAGGTCAGCAGCATGGCCAGAATCGCCATGCCCGCCATCGCCTCAACCAGCGTCGCTCCCGCCAGTCGCTTGCCATATGTCTTGAAGTTCGGTTTCATTTTCCAGTGTCGTAAGTTGCCCGGTGAGCCCGGCCACCAGTAGCCAGACCGATCGATCGTCATCGAAGACCAGGTGGATTGCGTAGCTCGGCGTAATTCCCTGCCGGGAGCATTCGATGACGGCCGAGCCGCGGATGAGCCGCTGCTCGCCGATGTGGACGGCGTCTATCCTGCAATGGTCCGGCAGCGTCAGCGGGGGGGTGAAGTTCTCGTCGTCATCGCCGATGACGCGGCGGATCGCCCCGGCGGGGATGTCGACCACGAGGCGAAGCGGGATGTCCTGTTGTTGCGCGGAAGATCGCGTCAGGCGGTCGAACTCGGCGATTCGCGCGACGATCTCGTCGGCCCGGGCGTTGTGCATCGGGCCTCGCGTATTGAGCACGACCGCCGAGGCCATGATCGCCATGATCAGCAGCACCGCCGTCAGCTCCAACAATGAAAAGCCCGTCCGCCTCATTGGATATCCTCGCCTGCCAGGTCCTTGCTGCTGATGTCACTGTCGGCGCCCGTTCCGCCATCGTTGCCGTCGGCGCCGAGACTATACACTTCATAGTCCCTCGGCCCGGCCGAGATGTACTGATACGACTGGCCCCACGGATCGGTGGGCACCTTGCCGACATCCAGCAGCGGCTCGGGGAACTTGATCGATGGCTTGATGAGCGCCGCCAGGCCCTCCTCGTTGGTTGGATACCGGCCGTACTCGCTGAAGAACGTGTCCAGCGCGTGAGTGATCGTGCTTATCGCGCTCTTGGCGGTGTTTTGCTTCGCCTTCAGCAGATAGCCGCGCACGTTGACGGTGACGGTCGTGGCCAGGATACCGATGATCGCAATTGCGATGATGAGCTCGACGAGTGAGAAGCCCGGGGCGCGTGAAAAGCCCGGGGCGCGTGAAAGGCCCGGGGCGCGTGAAAGGCCCGGGGCGCGTGAAAGGCCCGGGGCGCGTGAAAGGCCCGGGGCGCGTGAAGGGCCTGGCCGGGCGCGACGAGAACGGCTGGTCTTATAGCACATTGCTTGACTCCAGTATGGGTAGTATGGTCGCGAAGGATACGACGCCGACGAGTATCGCCAGCAGGATGATCATCACCGGCTCGAGCAGCGCCGTCAGGCGGGTGACGGCTGTGTCCACCTGGCGGTCGTAGGTCTCGGCGAGCTGATCGAGCATTTCCTCAAGCTGTCCGGTTTCCTGGCCCACGGCGAGCATTTGCGTGACCATCGGGCTAAACACGCCGGACGCCGCGAGAGGCCCGGCGACGTCCTTGCCGGCGGTGACGGCGGCCCGGTAGTCTTTCAGCGCCCGGCGGAACACGCGGTTGCGTATCGTCTGCCGCGTTATATCGATTGCGTCGATGAACTGCAGGTTGCTACGCAGCAGGGCGGCCAGCACCACGGCCATTCGGGCGGTCGTGTCCTTGGTTATCAGGTCGCCCACCAGCGGGATCTTGAGCAGACACTTGTGCAGCAGGTATCGGCCCCGCTCGTTGCGGATGGTAAGGACGAAGCCCGCCACCAGGCCCGCCGCGGCCAACAGAATGACCCACCACCCGCCGATGAGTGCATCGCTGACGGCCTTGACGCCCGCGGTAACGGCAGGCAACTGCTTGCCCGATTCGGTCAGGCCCTCCAGCAGAATCGGCACGACGTACGTCATCAGGAACAGCGTCACCGCCAGGCCTATCGTCAGCACCACGGCCGGGTACATCAGTGCGGTCGTCACCCGGCTGCGGAGGCGATGGCCTTTCTCCTTGAAGTCGGCCAGTTGCTTGAGGGCGGTATCCAGCGAGCCGGTGTTCTCGCCGACCCGCACGATGTTGGCGGTTATCTCGTCGAAGTAGGCAGTGTGGGCGCCCATGGCGTCAGCCAGGCTCACGCCGCCGGCTACCTGATCGGCCAGGTGCTCAATGACCTTGCCGAACTGCCCGGTGTGCTGGACAGTCAATGTCTGCAGGGCGCTCAGCAGTGGAATGCCCGTCGCCAGCAGCGTCGCCAGCTCCCGCACGAATGCGACGACTTCCGTTTGGCAGCGAGGCCGACCCGCCCAACGCCCCAGCTTGCCCGCCGCCTGGGTGGCCGAAGCGATGTCCGTAATAGTCAACCCACGCTGGCGCAGTGTGTCCCGCGCCTGGCGGGGGGTGTCTGCCACTATGGTCCCCGCCACGCCCTTGGCGTCCATGTCGATCGCGTTGTAGTCGAATACTGCCATGGCGTTTACTCAACGGGCATCGAGCGGTTAGAACTCGTCGCGCCCCGTGACCCTTATTACTTCCTCCATGGTTGTTACGCCCTTGTGGACCTTCGCTATGCCGCTCGCCCGCAACGTCATCATGCCGTCGGCGAAGGCGGCCGCCTTCAGGTCGCTCGCCTTGGCCCGCCGGAGCATGAGCTCCCGCATGGGCTCGGTCACGGTGAGGAACTCGAATATCCCCTCACGCTCGCTGTAGCCCGTGTCCATGCACTCGCTGCAACCCGCGCCGCGGAAGAACTCGGCCGGCAGGTCCTCCACCGGGACGGCCCACCGCTGCAACTCAGCGGCCGAGGGCACGTAAGCGTACTTGCACTGTGGGCAGATGTGCCGCACCAGACGCTGCGCCATCACCCCCAGCAAGCTGGAGGCCAGCAGATATGGTTCGACCCCCAAGTCCAGCAGCCTGGCCACCGCGCCGGCTGCGTCGTTGGTGTGCAGCGTGCTGAACACCATGTGCCCTGTCAGCGCCGACTGAATCGCCATGCCCGCCGTTTCGGCGTCTCGTATCTCGCCAAGCATGATCACGTCCGGATCCTGCCGCAGCACGTGGCGCAGCCCGGAGGCGAACGTCATGCCCTTCTTGTTGCTGACCTGCGTTTGGCTGATGCCCTCCAGGCGGTATTCGATGGGATCTTCCAGCGTGAGGATATTGAGCGCCTGGCTGTTGAGCTCCTGCAGGGCGGCGTAGAGAGTGGTGCTCTTGCCGCTGCCGGTCGGGCCCGTGACAAGCAATATGCCGTGGTCCGAATGAATCAGCCGGCGGAACTCATCTTCGATCGCCGGCGCCATGCCAAGCTCGCCCAGACTGTATAGCCGCATGCTCTTATCCAACAGCCTGATCACCGCCCGCTCGCCGAAGCTAGTCGGCAAGGTCGCGATCCGCAGGTCCACCAGGCGGTCACCCAGCTCGACGGTGTCCCGGCCGTCCTGAGCGATACGCCGCTCGGCTATGTTCATGCCGCCCATGATCTTGATGCGGCTGATGATTTCCGACTGAAGCGCCTTGGGCGGCGTGAGAATGTCGTGAAGAACGCCGTCTATCCGCATCCGCACGACCAGGCGATCTTCATACGGCTGAACGTGCACGTCGGACGCCCGTCGCTTGATGGCCTCGAAGAGCATAAGGTTGACCAGCTTGATTACCGGCGCGCGGCTGGCGACGTCCAACAGGTCCTCGTTGAGCGCAACGGTTTCCAGTTCGTCGATAATATCGGTGGAGTCCAGCTCGTCGATTACGCGCTGCGCCTGACCGGTGCGCTGCTGGTAGGCTGCGTTGATGGTTCGGAGGATTTCCCGACTGGTGGCGAAGATCGGCGAGATGGGCTTGCCCAGCAACCTGGCCAGAATGTGCAGTTGCTGCAGTTGGCCCGGGCCCGCCACAGCGACCACCGTATGGCCGTTATCACTGCTCAGACCGACCATGCAGTGTCGCCGGGCGAATGAGATCGGCACGGCCGAGACGAACTCATGGCTGACCGGCCTGTCCATGAGACTCTCAGCGAAGGGAGCGTCCAGCGTGTCGGCCAGGGCGGCGGCGATGGCTCCTTCCGGCAGGTCGGCCTGCCTGGCCTGCATCGGCGAGCAGGATGCGCAATCGCCAAAGGCAGCGACGTACTGGCCGTTGAGGTGTGCTCTCAACGCTGAAGCAAATTGTGCGTACACTTTCGACAAGGCAACTCCTTGCATGGCTACTGCATTGTCATTGGCTCGCTGACCGGGAAGTGCGGCGGCTGGCCAGCGGCCTCGAGGTCCCTGGCTGAGAGATATTTCAAATCGTCGAACTCGTCGTCCCGCAGAATTACCGGGCGAATGAAGGCAAACAGTGTGCTCTCGCTGGTGTTTTGCGAATGCACGCCGAAGAGGTACTTGAGGATCGGCAGCTCCCCCAGGCCCGGCACGGCCGACGAGGTCTTGCTGTCGCCCTTTCTGGTCAATCCACCGACTATGATCGCGTAGCCGTCGGGAATGGTCACCTTGCTATTGAGCGTGTTGGTTTGTCGCGGCGGCGGGAGCGCTTCGCTTCCTTCCCCCGAGAAGCTGTTAAGCGTGATGGTGTAGTCCAGTTGCAGGTAGTCATCCTCACTAATGTGCGGTGTCACGGTGACTGTCGTGCCGGCCGACGCATAGCCGCCGAAGGTGGTCGTGGAGGCGTTCTCGGCGGTGTTGAACCGTGCGAACGGGGCCTCGGACACGCTGGAAAGCGTGGCGGTGGCATTGTTGTTGACCAGCACCTTCGGGGCCGACAGCACAGACGCCTGCCCACTGCTTGCCAAGGCGCGGACGACTATGTTGAACAGGTCGGCGTTGACCATCACGCCGTTAAAACCGATGCCGGGCGTCAGCGTAAGTATGCCCGTGTCCTGGTCAATGTCGCTCAGGCCGAACGCACTGAACGTCAACGCCGACTTTTCGCCGTCGGCATTGAACTTGCGGGATACCTCCACGCCCAGCGACCGCCCGTTGGACGTGTCGATCGTAACGAGCGTGACCTCGATGAGCACTTGGGGCTGACGCTTGTCGAGCATCAAGATCAGCCGTTCGTATAGCTTCTGCACGGGCGGAGGAGCGACGACGATGATGGTGTTGGAGTTCAGGTCGGCCGTGACGACGGCATTGTTGGTCTGCACGGCCCGTGCGCGCCCGCCGGCGGGGTCGTCGAGCGAGGTGTCATCATCGAAGATAGGAGTGACATAGACCGACTCAGCGGGCCGGCCATTACCCAGGCCGATCGGCGGAGTGTTAGGGACAATGTGGCCGGGGAATGCGTCGTCCAGGCCGTACTCCGTCGACGCCATGTCCTCCAGGGCCATCCCGCCGCTCTCCATTGAACGAATCGTCGCCAGCACGTCCGTGGCGGTGGCATTCATTAGCGGGTAAAACTGCATATGCCCCTGCTGGTCAGCGGTATCAGCTACGTCCAACTGCTCGGTGAGAGAAACTATCTGCAGATGGATCCGTTCGGGGGCAGAGACTATCAGCAGGCCAGATTCCACGTCCGTGGCGGACCTGAACTGCGTCGTGGTTTCCTCCGTGCTGATAAGCTTTTGCACAAGCTGCTCGATACGAACGGGGGAGACGTACTGAAGATAGTACTTTCGCGTGATGGCGTCGGAGGGCACGTCGATGGCGGCGATGAGATCGAGGGCTTCCTGGTCGACGGGGCCCGGCGATATGACGATCACCTGATTGGTGCGCAGTTCGTGGGCGATGATAGTCCCAGCCGTCGGTGGGGGGGCACCGGCCGCTCGGAGGGAACGCTTCTGGGCGAGAAGATCCGACGCCTGCCTGGCAAGCTGTGCCGCGTCCATGTGCTCGATGGCGATGAACACCATCGTTGGCTCGGGGCCGGGAACGTCGAGCTGGGCAATAAGGTCGACGATCTGCCGCATCCGACCGGCGTAGTCCGTGACGATCAGAAGGTCAATATCCGCCATGGGCAGAATGTTGCCCCCCGGCTGGCTGAGGAAAGGCTGGATCGTCCGCTGGGCGGTCGCGGTGGAAATGTTCTCCAACTGGAACATCTGCGAGACAATCGTTATCGATGAGACGTCCTCCAGCCGCTCGGGGTCGGTTTCCGGCAAGACGGCCGACGATACGTCGGCGACGGTAACAACCTTCAGCCAACCATCCTGCTCCGCCTCGACAAGGGCCAGCCCGGACATCTTCAGCACGCTACGGAGAAGATCCAGCAGCGAGTCCTTGGGCACAAGGGCCGGGGCAAGCAAGGTGATGTGCTTCTTGGCGATGGCCTCGTCGTACTGAATGTTGACGTTGAGCCGCCGGCTGACGTACTCGACGAGCGTCTTGACCTCCAGCTTCTGCGGCAAAGCCAACTGAATCATCTCTCTGCCTTCTCCGTCAGACGCCACTACGGCATCGGGCACCGCCTCGCCATCGATGAGAGTTGGCGTGGGTGGGTCGGTTTGCTGGACCGGAGGAGACGATTGCTGAGCGCCGGACACGGAGGCAAGCAGGGCCAACGAGAAGGATGTGACCCAAGCCAAGCATGCCCGTGACGACTTACGATAAGAAAAAGGAGCTATCATGCATGACTCCAAAAATAGCAGTACACCGCGAGAAATAGCCATCCCACGTATATTCCTAGAAATACCACTAACAGACAACCCAGGCAAAGGCAAATAAAAAGTTTCCGAGTCTAGGCCATTGCCTATGCAGACGAGCGTCAAGTGGCGTGATATCCAAAATGGGATTGGCAAAGCCGCCGGCGACGTGGTATGGGCGGCCATCTATAACGAACGTCGCTGGCGTTGGGTACGCGCCAGTTTGTGGGCTCAGTGATGTGTCGAGTATCCATACTCGAGGCCTGTGCGGGGATGGGTTGTCAGTGCATTTCTGCGTCGTGTTTTGTATGGCTATGAAGGGGGGGGGCGTGGGGGGGTGCCAAGAGTGGGGGCGAATGGGCCATCCTATGGCCTGTTGCCGACTGTCGATCGCCGGCCGATGACGCTTGTCCCCGGGCGACCTGGCCGAAGTACGTGGCGCCCGTGGTGGGCGATATTATCAGCGTCCAGGCAATTGTACTCCACTGTGGCACGATGCGGCCAAGGGGCTGTGGGCACCGAGGTCAGATGTTGAGGGAATAGGTTAAGATGTACAGTAGAAAAAAAAACTACATGGGACGGAGTTTTGTACTTGACGGGTGGCGACCATGACGAGTAGTAAAGAAGCTCGCGGGGCGACCGTGCTTTAATTTATAATGATTGTCTGATGGGTGAATTATGTGTGATTCGGTGTATATGGGGTATCGAAGATATGCAGGGAAGCCTCGGGGGACGGGGCGAAATGCATCTTGTGGGCTGCACGTTGCGACGCGCCGTCTTCTCAGTAATGGGACGATTCCGAGCCATGGATCTCATGGTGTCCTCGATATGGCTATGGTGTATGTCATGGCGCCGCGTCGGGAACTGCGTACGGCGAGAATGGTTAGTGGTCTACTCGCCATGCTTATGGCGTTCGCTGTTGTGGGATGCCGCGGCGAGTCCGAATCTGCTCCTTCATCGAACGATGAGGCGGCTTCTTCATCGGCGGATGAGGGCGCTTCTTGGTCGAGCGAGGAGGTGACTGCATCGGTGGCGGATGAGGCTGCTTCCGGTTCTTGCGAGGCCGATATTGTTGATGAAGTTGGCGTGATGGATATTCAGCCGGTGCAGCGGCAGGCTGTGTTGTCCGCTCCGGAGCTGCTGGAGGTGGTCTACACTTTGCCCTCGCCCGTGATCCTGCCGCCTGGCGCCGATCGGGCGGGTGTGGTGCATTTAGCGTCAGAGTTGCACATGCTGGCTCCCAGCGAGCCGGACGTGGCGATGATGGAGGCCCGCATTCTTCTGCCGTTCGGCTATGAACTGGCGGACATGGAGGCCATTGTCGAGCGTCAAGCAACGATTTCATCGCAGTGGTTTGTAACGCCGTTGGGCGAGGTGCAGCGTTATGGTCTCCGGCCACGAGGGGAAAGAGATGTGGCCGCAACGTTGCCGGCGGCGGAGACAGGGCGGGCCCAAACCGTTGCCGTTCAGCAGCGGCGTGGCGCGAAAATCGCCATCATCAACATATATCCAGTCCAGTTCGACGAGAATCGTGGGGTGTTGTCGTACGTGACAGTCCTTCGGCTGAAGCTCCATCTTAAGGAGGCCGAGATCGATCCGGCGGCATTGCCATATCGCGCCGATCCGTATCGACCGATCGCAGATGAAGTGGACAACCCGGAGATGCTGGCCAGTTATGAGGCGCAGAGCGCGGTTGCATCGCCTGGCCGATTCTGCCAGCCGGAAGACTCGGCTGACTACGTTATCATTACGAGCGGAATCTTGCTGAACGATGTCGGCAAGGCTGCCTTGTTGGAACTGCTCAATATCAAGGCGGCTGAAGGCCTGACTCCGACGATCATGACAGTTGAGATGATTGATCGTTTCTTCGAGGGCCAAGACTACGCAGAGAAGACGCGCAACTTCATTCGCGAAGCCTATACCAATTGGGGGACGGACTTCGTCTTGCTCGTGGGCGACTGGCAAGCAGTGCCGATTTGGAGTTGGGACATCAATGGTGACTCTTCTTACCTGATCCCCAGCGACTTGTACTACCAATGTCTGGACGGCGAGTTTGGGGCGAATCCTGCCGGAGCATTGACGCCGGCGACGGATTGGTTTGCTGACGTATATGTCGGTCGAGTGGCCGTCCACACGCCCGAGGCGCTTGTCAACTGGGTAGCCAAGCTGAAGGCCTACAAGTCGGCGGGCGATGCGGGCGATGAGCCCGGCGGGCGACAGGCGTTGTTGGTGGGCGGCTTTATGGGCCTGGGGGGCCAGGCGGATTGGGCCAAGCCACAACTGGAACAGATACGTCTTGGCGGGCAATACCATGGGATCCAGACGCTGGGCCTGGCCGATCTGGCCGACCTTTCGATCGACGCGTTGTATGACTACGACCGGTTCTGCCCGACGTACATGGGCTTTGAGATCCGCGATCAAATCAATGCCAATCGCTACACGGTCTTGCACTCGATTGGTCACGGGTCGACGGAGATGGCTATCAAAATGGAGCCGGCGCATATCGAGGCGCTGACGAACCCGGTTCCGTTCTTCGCCTATATCGCCTCGTGCCGTGGCGGGGATTTTACGCAGGATAGTGCTGCCGGTCAGATGTTGGCCAGTCCCAACGGCGCAGTGGGGATGGTGGCGTACAGCGGCTTGGCGATCAATGGTGAGGATGGCGACAACAGCTATTCCCAGCTGCTGGGCCGGTACTTTTGGGACTCAGCGTTGGCGCATCCTGACTGGCCCGTGGGCGTTTTGACCGCGGCCAGTCATGAGCGTTCGATGTGGCTGTTGTGGCATGCCGCACAACGGTCAGAGATATTCGGGAGCAATCTACTTGGCGACCCGGCAATGAAGCTGGCGTTGCCACAAGAATAATCTGCAAGGGATAATTGTGACGTTCTGGAAAGAATGTCAGGAATGAAGGAGCCTTTTATGTTCAACAGCCTTAAGTTCAAAATCGTCGCCTCAGTGTGCGTGTGCATCCTTGCATGGGCTTTTCAGGCGAACGCCGGGATGAACAAGCCGGACAGCCTCGGCAAATCGGTGGCCCTTCCCTCTGGCTGCCAGGCGGAATACGTGGTTACAGGCAACACGGATAGTAGCGTGTCTGGCGCGAATACCACTGGGGTACGTTTCTCGAGCGTTAAGATGGAATATTTGGTTGAGCTGTTCCCCAGCGAGAGAGGCTTCATGAAACTCCCGCTGTCCTGGATCGGCGCGCCTGACAACACTCTGGAGACCTCGATAATGCCGTGGGGCAAGGGCTGGTCGTATCCGTGGCCGTGGGGCAGGCAATACGCGGAGGACTATGGTGGTGGCGAAAAGGCGTACTTCCAGATGATAGGCCCCAACGTGGCACTCGAGAAGTTCGAGTTCGATTCCAGCACGAGCAGTTGGTCCCCTAATCGCGACGGGCTGGCCAACGACACTACGGATGTTTCGTTGACCATGACGGGCGCAGGGAAGGATACGGCCGTCGTTTACAAGCATGATACGCACGGTGGCCTTCAGACAGTTGAGTTCAAGTATGGTGGATTCCATCTCTTCAGGCCGGAGAAGATAACAGATGCCAGTGGCCGAGAGACCGTGTTCGAGTGGGACCGAGTGTCGTGGCTTACCGGCTGGTACGGCGGCGGGCCGGTTCCTGATGATATGAAGCCCTGGGTAAAAACCCCCGAGACCATCACGCAGACGGTCGATGGCGAAAATCGGCGACTGACCCTTGTTGGCTATGATGAAGCGACGGACCCGACTGGGTGGGGGACTCTCCAAATATACAACGAGGCCGACATGGTCGCCTCTGTCATACTTAGCGTGAAGGACACTGCCTCAAGCTGGGACGCTGTGGAGACGGCCAGTTCTCAGCACAAGCGGCGCGTGTTATTCACGTATCAAAACTTCTTCCTGTTGGCCATAGAAATTCAAGAGCCCCTCGTAGCCGACCCCGTGGGGATCGATACCTTGGAGGAAGAGCAGGCAGGGGCGCAGTGGCAGACCGTCGAGACCTACGCGTTCCGATACCAGCACAACACGGGCAAGCTGGAGATGGTCTTCGAGCCTGCCTTTTACGCGAAGTTCGCCAGTTCGGATGATTATAACGGTGAGGGAGAGCCCTGGCGGCGGTTGTGTGGCCTGGACGCCGGCGTAACCGACACGGTCGCGGCGAAATATGCCAATTACCATTACATTTACGAAGATGGCGGCCTCAACAGTGACGAGGTGGTGAGCGTTACGACCCGCAGCGGTTGCATGAGCTGCGGCGGCGACAATCCGAGCACCGGTGTTACGCAGGAGTTCTCCGCGACCACCAATACCCCGGCCGAGTCCGACCCGTACAACGAATGGTCCACGCGGCGGGAACTGCTGTTCCGGAATGACACCTCGACAAAGGTCTTCAAGCGTATCATCCAGTACAACAACTTCTTCGAACAGCCGATCTTCTACATGGTGGAAGAAGGCGACGATCTGGATAACGCCAATCCGACCCTCAGCGCCCCAGATACTCGCACAGCGGATTTCTATGTCTATGACAGCGATGGTCGAATTACGACGCACGCAGAGAACTCATCGCTAGACTGGAAAGAGATCGACGAGTACAACAGCGGCGCAGGGCTGCCCTCACTGGCGGCCGCCTTTGACGACGTTCTGAACTACTCCGGCGGCACTTCGGACTATCTGAGAGACAGCGTGGGCATTATCAACCATAAGGTCTACGCCGGCAGCACGACCCTGATGCGCGTCTGGAACAGCGGCGAATCTGTTTGGGACGACACGCCCGGCGATGTAGATGGCTATCTCCAGGACGTAAAGATCCAGATAGGCGATGAAGGCGACTTTACGTTCGTCAAGAGCTACAAGTACGTGTCCAACGGCGAGGACGACACGGCCCCGACTCGCGTCTTCGTCGTTGCGGAGGAAAGGCGCTATCTGGAAGAGGATACCAATACGGGCGACGACATCAGCGCGCCCTACGAAAAGACGACCTACGCTTATGAATGGCACAATTCGGCGGGGGCCAATCCCGACGACGACGAATGGTTGTCTCGCTACAGCAGCAAGACGACCACGCGCTATATCTGCTACGCCACATATGATTCGGTCGCGGAGACTGAGGATTTCTATTATGCCGATGGCTCGGAGGCGGACGATGGGAGCGAAACGCTTTCGAACGTGCGAATCTACGACACGCTGGGGCGAAACATCTGGTCGAAAGACCAGATGGGCCTGATCAACTACTACCAGTACGCCGATGGCCATCTGGAGATGCAGATCATCGACTTCGACACTCTCGCGAGCAGGGGCGGCGATTACACGGGGGGTACGGCGCCCTGGTCGACGGACGCGACCTACGGTGGTCTCGACAAGATAACCAACTACACATACGATGAACTCGGGCGCGTGACGCAGGTGCTTGGCCCATGGCATGAGGCGGATATTGACGCCGTAGATAGCCTTCCCAAGAGGATTCGAACCGCATCCTGGACCGTCTACCAAGCGGGCAGTTCGACTGGTCTGGACCAGCGATCAACGGCCCGAGGCCATTTTACCGGGTCGACCTACGCCATCGATACTCCGATCACGATTAAACTGCTTTGCAAGTTGGATCGGGCGATGGAGACGATGACGATCGACTCTGACTCGTCACGCTCCACGGCTTTCGAAGACCTAGGCACGGAGGGCAAACTGGACAAGGCCGACACCATTGATGTGCGTGAAGACAATGGCGATCCCAAGAACAACACCGACAAGTTCTCCTGGTCGCGTGTGTCGTTCGATGGCGAGGGTGAACTTGAGTGGCGACAGGTCTACCATACGATTCCTGCCAACGACGGCAACCCCAACACGGTTGACTATGGTGCGGAAGGCACGAACTTCTCGGAGACCAACTTCACGTACGACAATTACGGCCGGCGTGACAAGACAGAGGCCTCAGGCCGGAAGGGCCGCACCTTCCGCAACGAGGTAGGCGTCATCCTGCCGGATGTGAGGGACGCAAACAATGACACGTATTTTACCGATTTAATCCTCACCGGCTGCACTGAGACCCGCACCTACCCGCACAGTTACGATACGAACAATGATAACACGCCAGACACTTTGGCCGGTCCGATCGCGATATCGCTGACCAACGAAGATGGTCAGCTAGTCTGCAGCATGACGGCCACTAACCGCGGGACGCTGGCAGTATCCGGCGGCTGGCCGACTGGCGGAGAGGTACTGAACGTCAATACCACTACCGGTCTGGAGTATTTGTCTCTGACATACTACCTGTATGACGACCTGGGCCGAAGGATAGAGACGCGGACATACACTGATCTTACAGGTGTCTTCAGCGGAACGGGCACGGATCCGCTGACCATTGACCCGGAGGCGGGCTCGGCCGGTTACATCGCTACGAAAGTCGTCCATGACCTACGGCGGCGAACGTTACGTCGGACCAATGCGGTCGGCGCCGTTACCGCGACGGTCTATGACGGTCTGGGCCGCGCCTTCTCTCAGTGGATCGGGACGGACGATACCGATTCCACGCGGACCGACCCCGGCGACGATGATGATATGACGCAGGTCAGCGGGATCTACTATGATCTTACGCGCGACGGGAGCGGCACACTCGTGCCTTACGTGACCCGTGTGCGCAGTCTCACACCGGATGCGACGGATATTTTCTCGGCCGGCATTAATACTGACTACTATCGCGGCGTGGAGACGAAGACCGTCGAGGTGGCTACTGGCGCAGACGAGGATTTCCAGTACAGCACATCGTCGTCTATGCGTCTCGGCGAGGTCTGGCGGGAAAGTGCTTCCGACGGCATCATCAACAGTTGGTCGGCAGTGTTCGAACTGAACGGCGGCGCCAAGGACGACACCAAGTTGCTCGCCAAGTCAGACGCCGTCTACGATGGCGTCGGCCGGGCTCTCGCCAGTCAGACCTACAAGGTCAGCGGCGGCATAATCGTTGTTGACACCAGCCCAGTGGCGACCACCTATGCGTACGACGATGCTGGCCGGCGGATAACAGTGACCGGCCCCGACGGCCTGGACCGCACGACGGCTTATCTCGATAACGGGCAGGTGGAAACCGTCTCGTTGGTCGACTCTGGTACTACGGTGGACTTCATGAAGTATGTGTACGAGAAGCACACTTCCGGCGTCGGCACGGGCCGCGTTATTGAGGTAATGCGGGGCATAGATTCCGACGCGGCCAATCACAGAACTGTCCAGAAGCTGCAATATGACAGCGACGACGACGTTACTGACGCCGACGATGAGGAGTTCCGTCTCACGGGTCAATACTCGCTGGAGGCGGGCCTTACTACTTTGACGGGCGACGGCGGCGCTACGGGCCCGGGCGATCTGGTCTTTACCGAGTTCGAGCACGACTCGGCCGGCCGGCGGACCACGGTGATCCTGCCGTCGTTCAAGGAATACTTTGACAACTACGACGTGATCCACAAGACGATAACAGCCTTTGACAACGCCGGCCGGGTGACCGCTGTGGAGACCCAGGCGAAGGTGGATACCGCCGCTTACCTTTGTATTGCCAAGTCGACGACGACCTACGGCCAGAACTCCTACAGCGAGGCCCTTGTCACTACCAGGACGGTTTACGAGATCGAACTCAATGGCACTGACGGGGACACTATGAGCACCACCTACGACTACGACGGCCTCGGCCGCGTATGCAAGGTGACGTCCCCGGCAGGCGGATTTGTCAAGACGGCGCGTGACCTGCTCGGCAACACGTTGGCGACCTACCGGTGCAGCCGGGAGCGCGGGCTCGACGCTGTCAACAATGACGACAACAATGACGTGACCCTTGTCGAAGGGGATGTCGTTGTTGAGCAGACCAATTACGAGTACGACGACTTCGGGCGGGTCATTCTTACCACGCTGTTGCAGCGAGCCGATGGTGACGAAGAAGATGACGGCGAAACAGATCCGGCTACCGGTGAGACGCTCGGCGAACTGACGGCCAATCATTACGACGGCGGCAACGTCGACGGCAACGCAGGACGCTGGTACTACAGCGCCTACTGGTACGACCTGCAGAGCCGCGTGACCGGCGCCGCCAACTACGGCTTCGATACGTCCTACACTTTCGCACGTGATTCGAGCGTGCCCACTCGTTCGCTCAACAACAATATTGTTACAGAGTACGCCTACGACTACGATGCAGACGGTCGATGGTATACGATCGTAACGGACAACGCCGATGTCGACACGAAGACCTACTCTGACGACGCCGGACGCACAACGTTCGTCGTGGAGAACTATGTTGACTTCGTTTTCGACGCTGGCGATCCGGATGAGACAGGTGGCGGCACATACGCCGACGACGACCGCGTGACCGCCTACGAGTACAACATCTTCGGCCAGCAGACAAAGGTGATCGCCTTGGATATCAATGGCGACGGCACGAACGATGACACCCAGGAGACGCGCTATGTCTACGCCCTCGAACTGGGCGATAGCTACAAGGGATGTATCATTCCCTCCAACAAGCTGCTGCGTGGCGTGATCTACCCGACCAGCTCTGACGACATCGTCGGCGGCAATATCAGCGGCACGGATCACGTCGAGTTCATCTATTACGCCGATCGTAAGCTGCGAACGAGGACCGATCAGCGCGGCGTCCAGCTGACATCGACCTACAACGATCTCGGCATGTCCACGTTGCAGGCAACACAGGAGGTCCCGCCTTCGACTGTCGACAGCGCCGTCGAGGCGATCAAGCGGACATATGATTCCCGCGGGCGGTTGTCGCATGTCACCTCCTACCCCAACCACGACGCAACGGGCTCGGTCACGTCGGATATAAAGTACGACTACGACACGTGGAATAGGGTCAGCGACGAATGGCAGGAACATGGCAACGTCGTCACCGGCGGGTCGCACAAGATCGGCTACGCGTACGACGACGCTGACGCCGGACTTCGTCTGACGACGGTGACGTACCCCAACACGAGGACCGTGAACTACGAATACTCGACGCCCGATGGCATCGCCGATCGGCTATCACGCATCGATAGCATCCATGACGACGTCGACGGCAATGGCGTGGACGCGGCCCACACGGGCTACCGATACCTGGGCGCGTCGAAGATCGCCGGCGTTGAGCATCTGCTGGTCGACAGCTCGACTGGCATGCAACTGACCTACGGCACGAGCGTAGACGGCATGCCCTATCAGTGGCTGGACCGTTTCGGGCGAGTCCTCGCTCACCCCTGGTTGGATATGATCAGCAGCACGGCCTACGATTACTACCTCTATAAATACAATGCAGCCGGCCTTGCCAAGGGCCGAGGGACCGTGCCGACATCGACGTCGGAGGTCTATGAGTACGACGATCTTCGCAGATTGATGCGAACGAGCCGAGGTGCAACTATTAACTTTGCGTTTGACGCAGTTGCAACCGTCCCTAGTGGCGTGGAGAACTTCGTCCTCGACGCGGTGGGCAACTGGACGACGTACCAGACGGACGATACGGACGGCCAGACCTGGGTACTGGATCAGGATCGAGATCACAACGATGACAATGAGATAACGGACATCACCGAGACCGGGGATGAATGGATACACCCCGCCTACGACGATGCAGGCAATGTCACGGAAATGCCCGAGCCAATGGCCCCGACAACCGGCCACGACGTCCAATACGACGCGTGGAACAGGTTGCGGTATGTGTATGACGAGATTAATGATGACGGCATCTACGACTCGGGCACGGAGACGCTCATCGCTGAGTTCCGCTACGACGGCGCGGGCCGTCGGATCGCGGCCATAGACGGTGACGACGAACGTCACTACTACTACAACGCGGCCTGGCAGGTCGTGCAGGTGGACAAGTGGACGGCCGGGCCGACCAAGACGCTCTACGCCCAGTATGTCTGGGATCTGCGTTACATCGATGCCCCGATCTTCCGCGACCGCGACACCGATGGCCAGACCAACGCCAACGACTACGGCTTGGCCAACGGCGGCCTGAACGAACGGCTGTACTACACCAACGATGCCAACCAGAACGTCACAGCCCTGGTCCAGGAGACCGACGGCAGCGTTCTCGAACGCTACCGCTACGATACGTACGGCAACGTAATAGTGATGGACGGCTCGTACACCGACCGCGGCACGAACGCCAGCATTTACGACAACCGCAACCTCTTCGCCGGCTACATCCTAGACCCGGAATCGGACCTCTACATCGTCCGCAACCGCGTCTACCACCCCGCCCTAGGCCGCTGGATGCAACGCGACCCACTGGGTCTGATCGCCGGCATGAATCTGTATGAGTACGTTGGTGGCCAGCCGACAGCCTATATCGATTCGTTGGGCCTATATCCGGAGTTTCAGGAGACCGGAGGCACCTACGTCTGTAGCTTGTGCATGAGGGAAGTCCAGTGGGTGGCGTGTCATGGCGGCCGGCATGTTCATGGACCACGTGTCGCTCCCCCGGCCCCGGAGATAATGTCATTGACCCGGAGGGTTAGGACAAGTGAGAAGCGTGCGTCAGCAGACAGAACTGAGACTGACTGGGCGTATGAGGAAGGTGGGTATTATGCCGTCGCCGAGTGGCAGGGAGAGGGGGGGGCTAGCCTTAAGGATAGCCCCGAGCAGCTAAGATACCGAGGGGAGAAGTGTTGGTTGCCCATATTGTATAATGCCGAGGTAACGATAAAGACGGTGGGGACTATCACGGGCTTGAAGGAGTACGAGACAGAAACGGTGACGATAACGGGCGGGCCCACTGCGGTGGCCAACGCAATTTCGAGCGCGGGCAGAGCGCTGACTTTAGCAGATGTGTCGACAATTCTCCTGCCGCCTGTGAACGCAGTGGCCGACACGGCCCTTGACGTAGCGGAGATCGCACATCTGGCTTGGGATCTGTCGGTCCCCGAGTCGGAGAGACACCTCTTGAACCTCGAATACCATGGAGACGAAATGACCGAGTACGATGCGTCGGGAGCAAAGGTTACATATGATCGAACGCTCTTCAATTGGCGGCCACTGTTCGAGAAGAAATCGGACAAGCAGTTTACAGACTTGGAGCTTATGACATGGACACAAGCGAATGACTACGCCCAAGACAAGAACGAGGTCGAAAGGGCTAGCCTTGAAGCCATGATAGAGGACAACTGGGAGATGAATGTAGTTGGCGCCAACTGAGCAAAGAGGAGCTTTGCTAGAAGAATGACCAGTGAGTAGACTGGCGTCATGTTGACGAGAATGCAGGAGATAGAAATGACACTACGTGGCCATATTGGAATTCTTATCGTGTGCCTGTGGCTCGGCGTGGCGGTGTGCGGTGGCGGCACTTCGGACCTTGACTGGTGCGAGAGCCCGCCTTCCAGCTCAGAAGATTACCCAACGTCGGCCTCATCGCCCAACGGAGAGTATGTGGCCCGGCTAGAGCCGTCGGAGGCGGGCCTGATTTCTGAAGAGCCGGGCTATGTTGTTACTCACCCGGCCCATATCCAGGTGTTTGCTCGTAGCGACGACGGCGATGATCGTCTCCTCTGGGAGTGTGACCTTGTCAATGTGGTGGCCCCGAAAAGGGCAATCGTGTCAGACGACGGGAGTTGGGTGGCGACTTTCGACGACGTCGATGACGTAAGCTTCGGACTCATCGGAACGAACGCAGTGACACTGTATGGCTCGGACGGCCTGATCAGCAGCCATGACTACGAATCGATCTTCCAGTTGACACAGGAGGAACTGGAAGAACATCGGATGTTCAAGCTTGGCGCACAATGGCGAGCCGACGGCTTGGAGATGTTTCAGACGATCGATGGCCGAGATCTCCTGTGCGTTCCGACTGCCCTGAGGAACGCATTCACGCGGGATATGTTTCCGATCGATGAATGGCTGTGCTGGGACATGGCCACGGGCGAACGGGTAGTTGCCGACGAGGCCATGGTCACATTGCTTGACGAGTACGGTCTGCAGCGCGCCAGAGAACTGCTCGCCGCGACGGCACCCGACAGCCAACGCATGTCTGCCATTGGATTTCTGGACAAGCTGCACCATGATGAAGATCGTGAGTTGATCGCTGCCGTGCTGGCCGGGGCGACCGAGTACGGCATGTCCTGGTCCACGGGGTACTATGAAGTTGCCACGGTTGCCAAGCAGACAGACGTCGGAGTTAGGGAAATTGATTGGCTGAGGACAGTGGACGGGAGGGAGGGCTACGTGCTTGATTCCTCTTCGGGGTTGCGAGCGTTGGCAGAGACTAGGTATAGGAGATGGGAACTAGAGAAAGAGGGTGATGGCACGCCTGCTGGCCGAGTGTTCAGGTCCCCCCCGGCCCTTGGCACGATTCTTGCCGATGTGTCTGCGCCGACGGATATGGCGCTGGACCATGGGACGCTGTGGGTGTACTTGTTTGCTGCTTCGGTTTCGGCTGAGGATGCATCACCGGGCGAGGCCTTGCGAATTGTGTCGTTCGATTTCACAGGGATGACAATGGCGGGCATGCAAATGATCGTGACGCAGGTCAGTCTTAATCAGGTCCCGCCAGGCGACTACTGGGTGAAGGTAGTGTGGGATAGGAGCCCGCCGGCGAAGGTGTTGGAGCGCGGCATGTGGGTAACCCCGCCGCCTCTTGGGCCTGACGAGACAGCACGCTTCACGAACGCGGAGCAAGTGGTTGTCACGGTCGCGGCTGGCAAGATAGCGGTGATCGAAAACCTGCAGTGTGTTGATGAGATGCCAGAATGAATTGTCGGGCCCGTAGGATGTGGTCGCCGCGGCTGATTGTAAGCCCGTAGTGAAATAGGTGAAATAGGGGGAAATAGGGGACAGTCACCTATTAATTGAGATGTAGCGAAATGAAGACTTGACTAAATAGGAGAAATAGGGGGCAGTCACCTATATGCCCTGTATGCATACAGGAAAGCGTTACGCACGGCCCGAACGCGAGGCAGATGTGGTAGTGCGGCTGAAAACGCATGGTGGGAAACTCGTCAAGACAATCAAGGGGCCCGGCATCAAGTGGTACGTCGTCAAGTACATGTGGTTACAATCACTCCTCATAACCTGGCCATCTGTTATTGCCTGCACCTACTGCTCCCCGCTTGGCTCGATGTGGACTATCACTTCCACTACGTTGGGGTCGGCGGCCATTACGCTGCGTTTGACGGCGCCGGCGATCTCATGGCCCAGACTCACCGTAAGCGTCGGGGCCACCTGCACATGCACGTCGACGGCTACCATTCCACCGATCTGGCGGGCGCGGACCGCGTGGAAACTTATCACGCCCGTGGTCTGCTCGGTCGCGCGGGCAATGGAGTCCATCGTCGCGGCGCTGGGGGCGCGGTCGACCAGTTCGCCGGCGGATCGCTTGATGATTCGCATTGCCACAAGTAACAGCAGGGCCGACATTACCAACGCAAAGGCTGGGTCCAGGAAGCACCAGCCCTCCCCGCCGATCAGCGCCCCGCCCATGCCCGCAGCGGCTGCCACGGACGAGAAGGCATCGCTGCGGTGGTGCCACGCGTTGGCGTCCAGCGACATGTCACCCTCCGCGCGGGCCACTCGGCGGGTGACGCGGAACATGCCCTCCTTGACGACGACCGAAGCCAACGCCGCGGCAAATGGCACAGCCGGGCGGAGTGGGTAATCGTAGTGGCTGTCAAGATATGCGTGCATTGCTTGCAAGGCGTTAATCGCGATCAGGACGCCCGCCACGGTCAGGGCGGCCCCCACGCCCATAGCCACCAGCGTGCTGAGGCGGCGGTGCCCGTAAGGGTGCGAGGGGTCGGCTGGGCGGGTGGAGTACCGCAGTCCGGTCAGCACAGCCATGTCCGTCACGAGGTCCGCCCCGCTGTGCAAGCCGTCTGCAAGGAGCGTTTTGCTGGCGAAGACGATGCCGACTGACACCTTAGTAACTGCCAGTACCGCGTTTATGATGAGGCCCAGCCAGGTGACGCTGCGCGGGGTCAGTCGCCGGCTGCCGCGACGGCCAGCGGGGGCAGCTTCGCTGGCGGCGGGGTTGGCGGCGGGCTCATCGGTCACGGTTTGATGGCTTCCTGAAGTGCAAGTACTGCGTAGGCCGTGACTAAGTTCGGGTCGCCCTCGAACCAGCGGTCGGCGGGGTTCACCCACGAGCCATCGGCCGCCACTCGCTCAGCCAGTGCGTCGATCAACTCGTGCCGCCAGTTGTGCTCCACGCCCTCGCCGTCCGTAATGGTCGGCTGGCCCCACGCTCTAAGTGCTTTAGCCATCGCATGATAGTAGTAGTACAGCCCTTGGCCCGACTTGTCGTAGGGCATGTTGGGGTTGCTGTCGAGGCGCCAGAACTGGCGGATCCAGTCGAACGCCGCCAGCACGCGCGGGTCATCGCGCGGTAAGTCCGCGTATAGTAAGCTCTTAAAGCCCACGTAGGTCATAGACCCATAGCTCCGCAGCCCTCGCCCGCCCGGGCCCGTGCCCGCCTTAGACTCGCCCATGTCCAGGTCGTCCCGCGTGGCTGGCGCGTAAACCATGCCACCATCATTACTTCCAACTGCCGCCCACGCCGACGAGTTCGACTCGCTGCGGTTCTGCGTACGGGCAACGAACGCCAATGCCCGCTGCATGGCGGGGTCGTCGCCGGCAACTCCTGCGTCGTGCATCGCTTGCATCCAGAAGCCAACGTTGGAAAGGTCGGGCCGGCCATGACTTCCGTAACTTACGCCGCCTTCCCTGGCGTCGCCTTCGCCGATCACATCCCCATCGGGTGTCTCTGAGCCGGGCACGATCTGCAGGCCTCGAAGGTACATCACGCCCCGCGTCATGGCGGATGTGAGCTCGGCGTCGTCCGTATCTGCTGCAGCCAGCAGCATTACGGCCACCGCGGTGGTGTAGTTGGCCATGCCCTGAGCGGGGTCGTATATGCCGCCATCGTCCTGCTGGTAGCTGAGCAGCACGTCCAGTGGCTCGCGAAATTCGGGGCTCGTGGCGTCGTAGCGCGGGTCCTGCAGGATCGCCTTGGCGATGAGCCCCGTAAGTGCCGGCTGCATCTGGCGTTGGTCGCCCATGGACCACGCGCCGTCGCTGTCGCGGTGGGCGAGCATGTAGTCCACGCCGCCCGCGATGAGGTCGGCTGCCACCTTCGCATGCTCGGCATCGAGGGGCGAGACATCTGCCGCCGCGCCGTCCGCCGGGCCGGTTGGGGTATCTGGGCCGTCTGCGGGAATCCCCACGTTGCCGTCGCTTGCTGTAGCTTGCCCTACGTCCCCGTGGTTTGCCGGCTGCGACAGCCCGTCGATGTTTTCTGCCGCAGGCTGCGCTTCGCACCCCCCAGCCACCAGAATTCCGACGAAAATTAGCGCGCAAAACACGTCGCTGAGTTTGTTCATAGATCTCGCTCCCGAAACTGATTTCACCGGCGATCGACCTCGGTCGACTGCTCGCCACCGGCCGCAAAAAAACAACCCATCCGCCCGCGCGGCGTCTACCGCCCGCGCTGCATCATGAAGAACGTCAGCGCCATAATCTGCATCACTCCCGCCACCGTCGCCCACACTTGAGCCTCGGCCAAGGCGTTGTCCCCCGCGCGCAGCATCTTCATGAACGTCAGTGCCAATGCCAGCAGCGCCAGCATTTGTATTATGCCGGCGACAAGTTTTGTAACTGAAAAGTCTTCAGTCTGTTCTTGTCGCGCCAACTGGCGAACGTGCTGAAGAATTTCGCGCCGCACGGAATCGGAGCCCTCGGCCGACTCGTCGGTGGGGGGGTCGGCGATGTCTGAGTTGTATTGAGATTCCATGTCGCTCTCCTGCGATTGGTGTTCCAAGGAAGTTGCCTCGGCCTGCTCGGCTTGCTCGGCCTGGCCAGCCTGGCCGGCCGACTCATCGTCCGGCTCATCGGTCGCCTCATCGTCGCATTGGTCCACGACGATGGGGATGTCGAATTGGTCCTGGCCGGTCTCGGCGAGCCGCGCCGTAGCCGGGGCTGCGCCCGCTCGCCCGGCCGGGGCCGTCATGTCCGGGTGCTGCGGGCTGGACCGCAATATCACACGCGCCGCCTCCACGAGGTTACGCACGGTGAAGTCCGCCTGTACGCCCTCCTGGTCGGCCTCGCCGGGCATTGCCTCGTGCGGTTTGCGGACGCGTATCGTCCGGCAGCCTGCCCGCTGGCCCGCCTCCACGTCGCGAGGGCTGTCGCCGACCATCCAACTGGCCTCCAGGTCGATGTCCAACTCCTTGGCCGCCCGCACCAACATGCCGGGCATCGGCTTACGGAGCTCGGACTCCATCGCATACTCCTCGACCGAGCCGTCCGGATGGAACGGGCAGTAGTAAACCGCGTCGATGTGCGCGCCCTTGGATTCCATGATATCCGTCAGCCGATCGTGAATCGCTATCAGCGTCTCTTCGGTCAGCAGGCCGCGGGCAACGCCGGATTGGTTCGTCACGACCACCACCAGGTACCCGGACTGCATGAAGGTTTTCACCGCTAGTTCCACGCCCGGCAGGAGCCTCACGGAGTCCGGGTCGGTCAGGTAGCCGGGGTCCTCAATAAGAGTGTTGTCCCTATCAAGAAATACTGCTTTTTTGGCCATGGTGTCCGTTCTCGTGTTCTTTGCCCGCAGGGCCTGTCAGTTCGCCTGGGGCGTATCGCCACCGGCTAGAATCCGTTCAATGATGGCTGTGGTCGACTGTCCTTCGACCAGGTCCAGCGTTACGACATTGCCGCCGTAGTTTTCCACGACCGCCCGCTCAACGACAACGGGCGTCGAGCCGCCCTTGGCGAAGATGTCAGGCTGCAGCAGCGCCAGCAGCGGCTCGGCAGTGTCTTCGTCGAAGACCGTTACGTAGTCCACGCATTCGAGGGCAGCCAACATTTCCGCTCGTTCGGTCTGGCCTATCACGGGCCTGTCGGGGCCCTTGAGCCTGGCGACGCTGTCGTCAGAATTGATCGCCACCACCAGGCAATTGCCCAGTTGCCGCGCCTGCTGCAAGTAACGAACGTGCCCCATGTGCAGCAGGTCGAAACATCCGTTGGTGAAGATAACCTTATCGCCGGCTTCTCGTCGTCGGGCGAGCTGCCCAGCCAGCCAGTCGCGGTCCACGGCCTTGTGCGCTCGCAGGCCCAGCAGCTTGTTCAGCTCGTCGACGACCTCCTGGCGCGTTACCGGTACGAAGCCGAACCGCTCCACCTCAAGCCCGGCTGCGACGTTGGCGAGGTCAATCGCCTGGTCCAGCGAACTGCCGCCCGCCAGCGCGACGGCAAGGGCAGCCAGCACGACGTCGCCCGCGCCGGATACGTCGTACACGCTACGCGGATGGCTGTGGGGGAAGTGTTGCTCACGACCGTCGGCCGTCAGCAGGAACGCGCCTTCCTTATCCAGTGTTATCACCACGCACTGGGCCTCGGCGGCGGCGAGTATCTTTTGCGCGGCCTCGGTGAGTGATGCGTCGTCGGTTATTTCTACGCCGCTTGCTACCTGGGCTTCGTAGCGGTTGGGGGTTAGCAGTGTCGCTCCGCGGTAGCGGGTGTAGTCTTCTATGCAGGCGGGGTCGACGAGCACCTTCAGGCCGGCCTTGGTGGCCTGGGCGATCAGCGCGGGGGTGGTATCGTCGGTCAGCACGCCTTTGTCGTAGTCTTCAAGCGCGACAACGCCCGCGCCGCTGAGCCCGGCGACCATCGCCTCGCCTAACTTGCCGCAGATTGCCTGAGTGAGTGGGGCGAGCGATTCGGTGTCCACGCGGAACATCTGCTGAGCGTGGCGGTGCTGGGCGAGCCCGACGTAGCGGCTCTTGACGGTGGTGGGCCTGTCGGCGTCCCGCACGAACCGGCTGGTCGATGCGCCGGCTGCGGTCAGCAGGTCGGCAAGCTCTTGGCCGTGCTCGTCATCGCCGATCACGCCGATGCACTCCGCCGTCCCGCCAAGCGCCCCCACAGCCGCCGCCACTCGGCCCGCCCCGCCGACGATGGACTCCTGCCGCACCAGCCGGAGGATGGGCACGGGGGCTTCGGGATTGATCCGCTCGACGTCGCCGTAGACGTATCGGTCCAGCATGAAATCGCCCACAACAACAACCCGCGGCGAACCAAGCTGCTCGATTAGCTTGATAAGGTCCTGCATGGGAGAAGATTGTACAGCCGGGAATACCAACAAATCAACGCCGGAAGGAGGGAGCAATGCTAAATGCTGAAGGACAAATGCTAAATGGCGGAAGGCAGGCCCGCCCTCGCCGCGTCGCCTGACACGCACCTTCTGCGCGGCGGATATCCTCATCCGCCGCGTTGGTGGACTACCATGCCAGCTCGTAGGGCGGCCCGTATGGGCCGCCCTGCGCACTCCCTAATGGCGGTGGAATAGCGCTCGGCCACCGGCTTCAGCCCGACAGGGCGAAAGTTGTTAGCCGGGCCCGTGAGGGCCCGGTGCAGCGGGGAGACCAGCAGAGCCCGGCAGGGCGAAAGAGAATGCCCAGCAGTGCGCGCCGGGCGGCGAGTGATCGACGTGGGCACGCTTCTTTCGCCCTGTCGGGCTCTATGGCGGTGGGGCCGGTACCGGTGGCTCACGCCACCGGCTAACAACTTTCGCCCTCCGGGCTCTCCGGAGAGGCCCGGGTGCCATGCCCACGCCTACGTGGGCATGTGAACATCGTCCAGCATCTCTCATGCCCACGTAGGCGTGGGCATGCCACCAGCCCACCACCGTTGTCTCTCCTTCGCGTCAAGTACGCGGATATGTGTATCCCTGTCACCGTCCGCGGTAAAGCCCTTCAGATAGAAGACAGGAACGTAGTGGTGTTTTCTCGGGGTCGGCCCATTGGGCTCCGTCATGAGACTGCGCCTCCAAGGCTACGCCTCCCCTGCCTCGTCGGCTTCTTCGGGCTGGTTGGCCTTGGTGGCGAGGGCGGCTATTTTGGCGGCTAGGTCGGCTTGGCCTTCTCGTACTTCCATTTGGACCATTAGTTGGCGGAGGGGTTTGGCGAAGTTGAGGCCTGCTAGTTTCACCGCGTCTTTTTGCGTTGTGACCAGGACGGTGGCGTCGTTGGTGGCGGCTAGTTCGTTTATCTGCTGGACGGTTTTGTCGTCGTACACGGCGTGGTCGTCGTAGGCTATCTCGACGGCGGGGCATGCGCCCACCTGCCGGACCGTGGCGAAGAACCCGGCTGGGTTACCCAGGCCGCAAAACGCCACCACGCGCTCGCCGGCCAGCTCGGCAACGTCCAGGCGCTGGCCCTGCTCGTCCAGCAGGCCGATGGGTTTGTGGGCTGCGGTGTGGATGGTCGCACCGGGGGCGTACTCTTTCAGCAGGCCGTGCAGTTCGACGACGGCCTGCGGGTCCACCTGGTCGCTGCGGGTGATGACGACGGCCTGTGCGTCTCTCAGCGCAGCCGGGCGTTCCCGCAGCAGGCCTCGCGGCAGCACGTGCCCGTAGCCGAACGGATTGGTCGCGTCGATCAGCACGATGTCCAGGTCGCGCTTCAGCCGGCGGTGTTGGTAGCCGTCGTCCAGCACGACGACGTTCGCCCCGGCGACGATTGCTGTTTGCGCCCCAGCCACGCGGTTTGCGTTGACGACGACCTGGCAGTCGCACATGCAGTCGAGCATTTCCGCTTCGTCGCTCTTGCCCTCGCGTGCCTTGTAGCCGCGCGTGACGATTGCGGGCTTGGCACCGGCTGCGATGAGTTGCTCGACGACCCATGCGACCATGGGCGTCTTGCCCGTTCCGCCGGTGGTGATGTTGCCTACGCAGATCACGGGCACGTCGGCCTTGTAGGACTTGTTGAAGCCGATGCGGTAGTTGAACCGCCGCCAGGCCATGATATTGCCGTAGCTCTTGCTGACAAGCCAAAGCCAAGGCCTAAGCCATTCCCCCCGCCGACCACCCTCGCCGGCCATGATTTCGCGTATCTCGGATTCTTTCATGAGTAGGGGACTATTTTAACGCGTGACAAAAAGGGGACGCTAATACTTTTTCAACGGCAAATCCGAAGTGCTGGGCAAACGCTAAATGCTAAATTGAAAATGCTAAATGTCCGCAGGCGGCGCACCAGCCACGCTCGGGCGCACGTGACGCGCTTCTCATTTAGCATTTATCATTTCAAATTTATCATTCCGCGATGGTCGTTCACATCGCGGCGATGAACGCATCCGCCATTTCGCTCGTGCCGACGGCCGTCGGGTCGTCGCGGTCGGCCTTCATGTCGTACGTCACGTCCTTGCCCGCAGCAATCACAGCCGAGACTGCCCGTTCCAGCCTCTCGGCCGCGTCGCGTTCTTCCAGATGACGCAGCATCAGCAGTCCGGAGAGCACCAGCGCCGTCGGGTTGACCTTGTTGAGCCCCTTGTACTTCGGGGCCGAGCCGTGCGTGGCCTCGAAGACCGCGCCGTTCTCGCCGATGTTCGCGCCAGGCGCGACGCCGAGCCCGCCAACCAGACCCGCACACAGGTCCGACACGATGTCGCCGTACAAGTTCGGCAGCACCATCACGTCGTACAACTCCGGCTTCTGCACGAGCTGCATGCACATGTTGTCGACGAGGCGCTCCTCGAACTCGATGTCCGTGTACTTGGCGGCCACCGCTTCGGACACTTCCTTAAACAGTCCGTCGGTATGCTTCATGATGTTGGCTTTGTGAACGGTCGTCACCTTGCGTCGGCCGTTGGCGCGGGCGTATTCGAAGGCGAACCGCACGATGCGCTCCGTGTTTTCCACGCTGATGGGCTTGATCGACACGCCCGTAGTATCCAGCCCGGTCTTGATGTGACGGTCGGTCGCCAGGCGATTCACTTCCGTGATGAGTTCCGCCGTGGCGGGCTCGCCCTTGGCGAACTCCACGCCCGCATACAAGTCTTCGCAGTTCTCGCGGATTATCACGAGGTCTATGTTCTCGTAGCGACTCCGCACGCCGACGTAGCTCTTGCACGGGCGAACGCAGGCGTACAGGTCCAGCGTCTGCCGCAGCAGAACGTTCACCGACCGGAACCCCGTGCCGATTGGCGTGGTGATGGGGGCCTTGAGCGTGACGTCCGTATCGCGGACGGATTGGATGGTGGCCTCGGGCATGGGCGTGCCGGCGGATTCCATTATATCGATGCCGGCCTCGCATACCGTCCAATCTATGCTGCCCGCTCCGTCGGTTTTGGCCAGTGCTGCCTCCACGCAGCGGCGGGCGGCGTCGGCGAGATCAGGCCCGACGCCATCGCCGGTGATGAGTGTTGCTGTATGTATTGTCACTTCAGATAGCCCTTCAGTAAGTTCGCTGGTAACTGCCCATGTCCGCCGCGGCGGACGAGCGCGGCATGATATCCGCCAGGCGGGCGGGCGTCAACGGCCCGGGCGGGCGGGGCGGGCGACAATTGTCCCATCTTCTCGGGCGTATGCCGCCGGCAGCGCTACTATGTAGCTATGGTGGCTGTGAGCGGGCGAGGCCCTCGCCGGGAAGCGCCGCCTGTATCAATAGTATTCACGAGAACTTACATGCCGCCTGCCGAATCAGAAGCAAACGTGCCGCCAACCCCCAAACCACCTCGCCGCCGGATGAGGCTTGTCGTGCAGGCGGGGTTCCTCATCTCATCGCTGTTGGTGGGATGGCAGTTCCACCGGTTCATAGTCGGCCTGAACAACACGGAGTTCCGCCGGTCCATGGCCAGCTTGAACGATCTGAGCTACCGCGTGTTGGCGGCCAGGCCTGCGAGCGTGGAGGCCTGGCTGCCCATCAGTTCGCTGATGAGCTTGGTCAACCTCATCAGGACCGGCGTGGCCGACCGCATGCACCCGGCTGGGCTTGTGATCTTCATGCTGGCATTGAGCACCGCCCTGCTGATGCGGCGAGGCTTTTGCAGTTGGGTATGCCCGATCGGCACGATATCCGAGTATGCCCACAAGGCGGGTAGGAAGCTGTTGGGCTTTAACCTGCGTATGCCGATTTGGCTTGATATCCCCCTGAGGCTGGCGCGGTACGGGCTGCTTGGCTTCTTCCTGTATGTTCTGTTCTTGCTCTTTCCCGCCCGCGGCCTGACGGCCATGATACATGGCGAGTACAGTTATATTGTCGACGCCAAAATGTACCACTTCATGTTCACTGACATGAGCCGCTTCGCCCTCAGCGTCATAATTGCCCTTACGATGCTGTCGGTGTTGTTCAAGAACTTCTGGTGCCGCTACCTGTGTCCTTACGGTGCGTTGCTTGGGCTGTTTTCGTTCATCAGCCCGGTGGGCATCCGGCGGGACAAAGACATCTGCATAGACTGCGGCAAGTGTAGCAAGGCCTGCCCCAACCGCGTGGCCGTCCACCGCAAGCGGCGAGTGATGTCCGTGGAGTGCACCGCCTGCTACAGTTGCGTGTCAGCCTGCCCCAAACCCGGCGCGCTGGCCATGAGGCCCATGCGGTCCAAGCGAAAGGTAAGCCCACTACTTTACGGCGTTATCATTGTGGGCCTGTTCGTGTTGGTCCCTCAAGTCGCCAAGGCAATGGGCTACTGGC
>SDBV01000164.1_pt1 | contig 86046 bp, 129 predicted proteins | sample 2277081 | NCBI WGS metagenome assembly SDBV01 (sample SAMN10402039, study PRJNA504765) | marine sediment metagenome | isolation source: marine sediment core GS10_PC15, 223 cmbsf | place: Arctic Ocean: Southern Knipovich Ridge | collected 2010
CCGAGCTCGTCGGCATCCCGATCGGCGTCATCGTCTCCCGGCTCGGCATCTCCACCGCCAAGCATCGTCCCGCGCTTTCCACCGCGTTCGCGAGGCGGCGCTTCGTCATCCTGCTTGCTGCGCCGGCTGCGGCTGCGACCTCCACCGCCACCGCGACTCCCACCGCTCGACTTTGATTCTTGCTGCCGGCGCCTGGAGGGCAGGGGGGGTTGTGATCCTGCGCCCGACGAACCTTTACCGGATGGGCCAGTCGCCTTGGTGCCTTGCTCCTGGAAGTGGTCAACCTCCAGGTACCGGCGATCGTTGTCGCCGCGGGGTTTGCCGAGTTTGAAGTCGGCGACTCCTTGCGTATTGAAGAGGTCGTCGATGTCCGGAGGATCGTCGTAATCAAGTCCAACCGATTCAAGAAATTGCTTCAGCCTCCATTGCGACTGCTCGACGTAAATTAGATTCTCAAAGACCTTGATGTCTCGATCGCCGACCGCGACCTCCATGACAACTTTAAGGCCTGTGTTGCCATCCCTTCCAAATGATTTTTCTTCTACCTCGATAACCACGAAGGGGTATCGTCCCGGTTCCGATTGTTTGCCGGGGCCTTTGTTGGGGTCTATGTTCCCCGGATCGTATCCAAGCCTGCCCATGTCCCTGTCTCCATCGCTCTGAGGTTAATCGATTCCGACAGTCTATTCGGAATCGGCTCCGTTGTCGTCGTCACCGGCGGGCTCTGGGTCCGTCTTCTTCTTGCGGCTCCGGCGCTTCTTCTTCACCGGTTCCTCAGCCGGCGGCTCCGCATTGGCGTCTTCGTTTTCGATCTTGCTCATCATCCGATTGATCATGACGGTCAGCTTCGCCTTGCCTTTCTTCTTAAGTCCGGCCGCGGTTACCTTTTTGGTTCCGCACCATTTGGCGGTCTTGTCATAATCATCTTTGGACATCTTCGGAAGAAGGTCGAGGATCTGATCAGCCAGCGCATCGCAAGGATCGAGATCGAGCGCGGCCTGGAAGTCGTCGTAACTCAGCAGCACGGGACTTTGAACCTCGAATCCGGCGCGGGCCTTTGCATCGCGGCCGGGCTCGCCTTCAAAGTAGATGTACCGTTCCGCTCCGATGGCGCGGGCCTTGAATTTCCCGCCCTTCTTCTCGGTGACGTGGACGTCGCGCGTTGCGTGACCGATCATATCCGTCCAGGCGGAGAGTACTTCCCAGGTGTACCGTTCGAGAGACGGCGCGAATTTCTGGAAGTCTTCGCCGAGCGCATTGGCGGAGCGCATCAAGCCGGAGTGGGCGAGAAGGATGATCATCATCTCGCGTTCGCGCCAGAGCTCCTCGAGCGCTTCGAGTAGCGTCCGGAACTCCTGGGCCGTTGCTTTGGCGCCGTTCGCGTATGCACCATAGCTTTTGTCGCCGGCCCACCTACCCTCGAACTCCTTCTCACAAATCATTTCGGCGCAGAGGGATTCGACGCCGTTGATTGTATCGATGACGGCCGTCTCGTAATCGTGGTCGCCGTCGATCAAGATATGAATGACATGCAAGACCTCTTCATAGGTTTCGCAGATGCCGTTGGTTGGCAGGCGGGGGCAGTCGGTTCCCATCGAGCCGTCTTCGGTCGGGATCAGTATCGGCTTCTTCGCCGACACTCCGAAGGTCGTCTTTCCGATACCGACATCTCCGTAGAGAAGCAGCCGGGGCGGCAATAATACCCGCGTAGTTTTTGCGGGGTCCAGACTGAACCGATCAGAACTCTGGGACGTCGTCGAAGTCATCTTGTGTTACTCCTTTTTCTTTGCGCTTTTTCGCTCTGCCCTTCTTGGGCTCCTCTACGAATCCAGGCACCGACACCGGTACGTGCTCAAATTTTCCGCAGTCTATTGCTTCGATGCCCGTGCATACTCCGAGGAAATGGCAGGGACCGAACCGTGATTTGCAGGCGCTGTCGTTTCGCGGGAAGACGGTACGCTCCGGATCCATCATGTCGCGGATCGTTGTATCGCGCTCCTCGCGGAAGATATCGATATCGGCCTGCAGGCGTGGAATGATTCTTCGCTGGAACCATTTGGTGGGGGCGTCGAGAATTTCCTTGGTCATCCGGTTGGAGAATTCGACGGGCGTTTCGCGGTTCTCTTCTTCGTTATTCTTTTTGCGTTCGGCGAACTCTTCGTCGGTTTCGCTTTTGCGTTTGGATACCTTCTTCTTGAGGGTCGGCGAGCTTTGGATCTTATAGATCGCATCGAATAGGATCTTGACCGGTTCCTGGAACTCAACTTGGAGGAGCTCTTGGTATGCGGTCGCCTGGATATCCATCGCGAGGCGCTGCCAGAAGTCGGCGCCGGTCGTCGAGATGTCATCGCTTGTCGTCTTCGAGTCGATGAAATGCAAGATGCCGGTTTCCTTGTAGCGAGCGAGGACGTCGACGCGACCGACGATCTCTGCATTCAATCCCAGGTGGTCGAGCTTACCGCGTACCCATCGCTCGACGCCGGCGTCCTGCTCTACTACTTCCCACTTCTCTCGCTCCGATTCCCAATACTGGAAATAGGCGGTGATGGTTGCATGCGCTCTGGCGAGTTGGATCCGGCCCTTGTCCGTTTTGAAGAAGGGGTGGTCCTGCGCCTTCTTGAGCAGCTTGCGGGTCTCGGCGATCGATTTCCCTTTCCAGAATTCTTCGAGCGCGCGGTGGACGAACTTACCGACCTGGCGCGCGGCGCCGGAGGAAACCGGTCGCATCCGATCGCGGTACAAGTACTCCCACCGCTTCTGGCAGGAACGGAACTCGCGGATCTCGGAGACAGAAACGTATTGGCGTTCAGGGGTGGTCATGATACCTCCTCGATTGACTGAATGGGAATGAGCCATTGTGTATCTTTCAGGGCTTCTCGATCGTAGGGATCATTATTCGGGTTGGGGTCATGTACGATTTCGAGTTCCGACTCTTTCCCTTTCCGATATCCTTTTACGACGACAGCATGATCACATCCTTTGATGTTTTGGGATGGTACGCCACCGATCCCATACATCACATATCCCTCATCGATGACGAAGAAAAGATTCTTAAGATCATAGATAAAGAGCATTGCATATCGACGTTTAGCGAGCCACTCAGCGAAGGCTTCCCACATCTCGCCTTCGGTCTTAGCCATTTCCGTGAAGTTCGGGACGTCGTCAATTTCAAGTTCGAGGATGGAAGCAATACATGCGCGGACGCAGTCGCCGGATCCTTTCTCGAAATTTGTTTGTTCCACTGGCTTCATCGTGCGTTTTTCTTGGCGCCGGCCTTTTGCTTGTTCGCCTTCAGGATCTTCCGCAGCGCCTCGGCGATCGCGCCGGCGGAGTTCTGCGCCGGGCCTTTGCCGTTCGCCCATTTGTGCATCGTTGCGATGCAGCAGGAAAATCCAGCCTCTCGCAATTTATAAGCGAGGTCCTCGCGCTTGAGCGAGGTCTTCTCGGTTATGTTTTCGATGAGCTTTTGAACGGTCGTCTTTTCGGCCATCGGTCTTTCCCTCGCTTCAGAAGTCTACGTCTTACTCGCCCGACCACTCTACCGGATAGTCTACAAAGTTCCAATACGTCGACGTAAAAAAGAGGGGCGTATTGGATCAATCCTTTGATCGAATTAGCTCCGAAGCCCGCAAGCGCTGTTCATCATAGCGTGGAGGGCACCGGTGTATCTCGGATGCTTGAAGATATTTCGGTCTTTCAGTACCTCGGTGAAGGCATTGAACAGACGCCAAGCCGACGGCCGCTCTCCAAGCTCCGGATGCTCCGGCTTCCGCCACCGCCCAAGGACCGCCGGGATCTGCACAGTCGTTACGATCCCCAAGTCGCAGGCGCCGCGCATGATCAAGTCGTGCGCCTGGAGATCCGAGATCTCTTTCTCCTTGTAGGCGGCGATCCGTTCGTCTTGCGATTGCCGGAGATTCGCAATCCTTGCAACGGCGGACTTCATTAGGTGGGGGAGCTCGCGCACCATGTTCCTGGTGTGGCGCCGGGCGATTTGCGTCTCGCCGCTGAAGGCAAGATTGTCGCAGACGAAAACCTGCGATCCGACAAGGAGGCATCCCGGCTGCGTTCGGTCGTGCGAGTTCTGTACGCCAAGCACCGTCGTATAATCATCGCTTTCAGATCCGTTGACGATCTGCACCAGGCCGAAGTAGACCTTCCCGCCGCGGCAAACGGCGTGGGTCTGTTCAACGACCCGCATCCCTTGGGCGACGACGTGGTCACAGACGTTTTGGAAAATCTCCTGGTGTGGGATTGGGAACCAGGATGCGGTGGCCTTCGGCGTCCGGATCCGCTGCAGCCCTTTGAGCGAAACATGAAAGTTGCCGGTGTGCATTCGCAGGTTTACTTTCTGCATTCGTTGTCTCCTCGGCTAAATACTGCCGGCGACCTGTTCGGCTACGTCGCCGGCGAGGTCTCTTCTGTTGTCGTCGTATCGGATCACTGTATCGACCTTCGCGTGGCGGCTGAACTTCTGGACCGCCCGCACGTCGCCTCCCGTCAAATCGAGCGCGGTGGTTATTGCTGCATGCCGAAGGCCATGCGGTCGGGCTTTGACTCCGACGCGATCGCCGAGGCGCCGGACCATCTTGTAGAGTCCGGAGGCGGTGAGCCGGGCGCCGGCCTTGGCGTTGCTGTCGAGCGGCCGGAAGAGCGGGCCGGCGGCGGTACCGCGGACCTGGATCCAGGCAGCGATCGCGGCGGCGGTTGCGGCCGGGGTGGTCATACGATCGCGATCATGGTGCCCTTTGCCTCGGACCAGAACGGCGCCGTCGACGACGTGCTCCAGGTCGAGCTCTACAACTTCCTCGCGGCGCAGGCCAAGGTCAAAGAGCAGGCGAAGGATCGCGAGGTCCCGGATCCCCTTTGCGTCGGTACGGGCCCGAGCGATCTCGAACAGGCTGCCGAGTTCGCCGGCGTCGGGTCCGCGGGTGTCCCGGTAAGGAACCTGTTTAACCCCAGGGATCGCGATCGACCATTCCACCAGGCCAAGCGCGCGCGCCATCGATACGAGCGATCGGATGGCGGAGAGGCGCCGGTTGATTGTGGCAGCCGCGCGGCCGTCGGCAATCATCTGCTTTCGGAACTCGGCGATCGTGCGGTTACCGTTCAGGGCTCCGCCGGCCAGCAGGCCGTCAAGGGATCCGCCGCAGAAGTCGGCGAGCCTGGTGAGGTCGTCGCGGTAGGCATCGACGGTCCTGCTGCTGACGGTTCCGAGCAGCGTTTCGACGAGCTCGGCGGCGTCGGTGGTCTTAGCGGGTAGATGCATCTGGTCTTCTCCTCTTTGTATGATTATTAAATGCGGTCCCCTACCTTCTTCTCCACTCGAGACCACCTTCGTCGATCGCCTTCGCGATCGCATCCGCGGTCACGATTACGTCGCCGAGCTTGGGAACGAAAACATAGGTATGTGGCTGCGATCCGATGTGGCCGTCGGTCGCGTCTATTAACTTGATGAAAGGCCCATGCGTTTTCTCGCAGGCTTCGGCATCTTCTTTTGCATCAAATAGTTTCTGGCATCCGCAGCAGTTCCACATAGTTCTAGGCATCTTGATCTCCTTTGGTTGAATCAGTCTCTCTTCTTATATCTGAGGCGTCGCCGACCTTGGCGAACCAGGCGCTTTGCATATCGCCGAGCACCGGGGCGGCTCATGTTTTCTACATTCCGGACATGGCCGTCGACGTCGATCAGCCGAGACGTCGCCTTCTGTCCTTCGATCGCGAATGAGATCTGCATCCCTTCGTCGTAAGAGTAGAGGACGAAGACCTCGCAGTTTTCAATTGGTACGTTCATCCGTTTTCTCCGAAGGTGTCCAAGGTCGAGCGCGACCCGAAGGCCGCGCTCTCACCCAGGCGTCCGCGGCCTACCTTTCGGTCGACTCGAAGACGCCGACGCCAGCCTTGCGGAAGCGGGCGTCGCCGTTTTTGTTTTTGATCTCGCGGATGATGGCCGCGTACAGGGTGGCGTGGGGCGTCTTGCCTTCCGTTCCCCAGCCAGCTTTGATCGCACGCTCGGCGATCGTCTTTGTGTTGAGCGGTACGTTCGAGCGGCGCAGGCCCTCGGCCGCGTAGTCGAGTCCACTCTTCTTCTTGCCGGCCTTGGGCTTCGCCGGCGTCTTGGCGGTCGCCTTCTTCTTCGTCTTCTTTGCTGGCTTCTTGGCCGTCTTTTTCGCGGCCTTCTTCTTTGTCTTGGTTGCCATGTCGTGCTCCTTCTTTCCTTCGGTTGTATACTCGTGGATCGCCTCTACGGTGGACGCTCCGAATGTTTGGATCATCTTCTTCTTCTTCTGTTCGAGCGCCTTGGCTTTGCGCGCCTCCTTACGCGTGGCCGATTTGGCGTCTTCCATTCCCTTGATACCTGCGGGCTTCTCTTGCTGCCAGGCGATCTTTCCCCAGGAGTCCTTTTCGCGTTTCGCGACGCTCTCGGGCTTCGCGCGCTTGTGGATCCGGCGGTAAAATTTGGAATATACGTGGGCGGCGATCGCGGCGGAGAGCGTTTCCTTATCCGCGGCGAGCGTCGGCCAGGCGTTCTTGTATCGGGTGGCGCGGAGCGCGCGGGCTATGCGGAAGAGTTGGTCGCGGCGGAAGCGTTGCAGGACGCTGGTCAGGCAGGTAATGGTTGAAAGGTTGAAGTGGTCGGCGTCGATCCATTCCTCCGAAGTCAAAGCCTGCAGGCGGCGGTAGGTCGCTTCTTCTATGTTTAGGTTACTGAGGTCTAGGCGCTTGAGGCGGGTCGCGTGGTTCATCCGGTCTCTCCTCTGGTCTACCTTGTAGTCTACTTTGTAGTCTACGCAGTAGTATGCCCCATGTATCGGTGCATTGGAAGTGTATTTTCAGCCGAACATGCTTCTTTTTTCCGCACCCCGTAAAGGCCCACGCGTTGGGGGTTTATAGTATTGGATCAATCTTCTTGTCCGGTTAAACCCGGATATTCCGGGAGCTACGATAAACAGGTTCGACAACGCGCGCGCGGAACGGTATCATCGCTTTCCGTACAAGGACGGCAAACTCGATGAGTAACTCTCCGCACGGGGGTCGACGGTCCGCAGAAGCCGGCCGGCCCTACCCGATCACTTTGTTTCAACCCCTCCCTTTGTGTCTTTGTCTTGCGCTACCGAAGCCGTCCCGCGCCGGTGCCTTGGCATTCTGCAGACACGAGGGAGGGGTATTTTTATTGGAGATAGGCGATGGTCGATCGAGAGCGAGCACCGGAAAGAACTAAAGTAAAAGGAACCGGTGACCGACAGACAATCTAGGCGACAGGGGCGAGCGATGGAACGCTTTAACAAACGGAACCCCTGCCCGATCTGCGATGGATGGGACGAGCAAAAACGAGGAGAAGGAACCCGGTGCTTCGGGTTCTTATCTGACGACGGCCGATACGCTCATTGCACTCGGACCGAAGAAGGCTCGATCGAGTATCAAGAAAAATCTCAAACCTACATTCACGACATGAAATCAGATGGCGAAACGGCGCCGCCGAAAAAGAAGCGCGGCCCGCGGACAGCCTCGCCTGCAGACTGGAAGAATTTCAAGAAGCGGATCGAGATCGCCTACGAATACCACGACGAAGACGGGAAAGTCCTCTACGAAGTACTCCGGCTGCGCGATCCGAAATCATTCCGACAACGTCGGCCGGCCGAAGGCGGCGGATGGATCTGGGGGATGAGCGCCGGCGAGTATTATCGTGTCAAGGACGGCGGCGATTGGTTCGCCGCAAAGAAAAACACGAAGGCCAGGTACGAGCGCCGCACGTTCCCAGAAGGCCGGCGCGTCCCGTATCGGCTCCCCCAGATCATAGAAGACCCCGAATCGTTCGTCATCATTGTCGAAGGCGAGAAGTCGGTCGACCGCCTTTACGAGCTCGAAGCCGATGTGGCGACCTGCAGTCCTGGTGGCGCCGAGAAATGGAAGGCGTTCGAGGAATCCTATAACGAGATATTTCGCGACCGGCACGTCGTACTCATCGCCGACTATGATTCGGTCCACAAAAAACGGAAGGTCCGAGTCGGCCTCGAGCACATGAAGCAAGTCGCCGAGTCCCTGCAGGGGATTGCAGCGACGATACGGCTCATCGAGCGACTGCCAGGACTCGAAGAAGACGAAGACGTCTTTGATTGGTTGGAGGAGGACCGCGGCCATAGCCTTAACGACCTCCTAGATCTTGCCGAGCGAACCGACGTCTACGATCCGGCCACATACGAAGAGGGAGACAACGGTGGCTTCCACGAAAGCGACCTCCCGGCGGAGAGGAAAAAAGACGGGAAGCCCGAATACGAGATGACCGATCTCGGGAACGCGCGGCGCTTGGTCGCCAGCTTCAAGGACCTCATTCGTTTCTGCGATCCGCTTGGCGGATGGATGGTCTGGAGCAAAGTAGTCTGGGGCCCCGATAAGACGGGTTCGATCTTCCGCCTCGCCCACCGAACGATCGATCTGATTTACGATGAAGCTGGGCGACATTCCGGCGCCGCTCAGTCTGACCTATTGAAGTGGGCGAAGCGATCGCAATCCGACGGCGCGATCCGCGCGATGATAAACCAGGCACAGCATTTGAAAGACGTCGTTGTTACGCCGGATCAATTCGACGCAGACCCCTGGATCCTCAACGTCAAGAACGGAATCATCGATCTCCGAACCAGCGAGATCAAGAAGCATGATCGCGAGGCCTTCCAAACCAAGATCATTGATATCGACTACGATCCCGAGGCCCACTCGGACAAATGGGAAAACTTCTTGAACGAAATGCTCCCGGATGGCGACCTGCAGTTCTTCGTCCAGCGCGCGATTGGATATTCGGTGACGGGACTGACGAGCGAAGAGCGCCTCTTCTTTGTCTATGGGGAAACGCGAACGGGCAAAGGCACCTTCGTCAAAGCGATCGAGAGCGTCCTGGACGAGTACACGCACACGGTAGACTTTGAAACCTTCCTCCGGCAGCGCAATACGAGCGGGCCCCGCAACGACATTGCCGGCATCCGCGGGAAGCGGCTGGTCCTTTCACAAGAGGTCGACGAGGGCCGGCGAATGGCCGAGTCCACCGTGAAGTCGATCGTCGCCGGCGACAAGATATCCGCGCGGTTCCTGCACAAGGAATTCTTCGAGTTCAATCCGGTGTGTAGTATCTGGCTCGTCGCAAACCACCGGCCGGAGGTCAACGACGAAGATGACGCGATGTGGCGCCGTATCCTCCAGGTTCCTTTCAGCGTACAGATCGCGGAGAGGGACCAGGACCTAGACTTGAAACGATCGCTTTCCGAAGACGACGAGCATCGGAAGGCGATACTGACCTGGATCGTAGCCGGCGCGAAATGGTGGCACGGCAGCGGCCTTATGATTCCGCCGGCCGTCCGCGAAGCGTCCAGCGAGTACCGTCGCGAAATGGATCCGCTCGGCGATTGGTGGGAGAACAATGTAACCATCGACGGCGACGAGCTCGAAACAAGCAATGCGGATGCCTGGGAAGATTACAAGAAGTGGGCCGACACAAACCGACCGCCGCGCGAGCTCTCGCGTAAGGCGTTTACGCAACGGATCAAGAAAAAGGAAGGCATCGAATACGAGCGCGACGGCCGGCGCCGGTTCTGGGCCGGCTTCGCTCTAGTAAATGCTGCCGGCAACTTTGAGTTTGAAGACCACGATTACGAGCGTTAAGTGGTAGTATCCTAATTTGATTCATTCGGGAGGTTCATCGATGGACAGTTATGATTCGGCAGCAGATTTGGGCTTCAACGATAATCTTGCAGGCGCCCTCCAGGGTAGATTGGCGAAAGCTTACGTTCCGGGGCGTGCAGGTTATTGGTCTTTCCTGCACGCCCCGTCTAATTACCCGGATTCGCGTCCCGGACTTTATGCATTCCCCCAAATATTCTCCCGTAGCTAAGTCCATGCGGCCCTAGTGCTTGTGGGGTACTTTCCATTTCATACGGGAATAATGTTGCGCCATTGCCGTTAGTCCCGTATATTAAGTACATGAGAAACGAAACAACCACCACCAACGCGAAAGGAACCGAGACCATGAAGAACGAAAGCACCACGACCCGCACCGAGACGATCAACGGACACACCCTGAGCATGATAACGAACGTGCGCGCGAATGGCGACTACGTCAGCTACAGCATCAAGCACAGCCGCGACGGATTCGTTTTCACAGCCTTTAGCCGGAAGGATGCGGGGCTGGAATACAACGAGCGGCTGGGCTGGATGTAATCTAGAGGGGCGGGACTTCAAACCGCCCACGCCTTAACGGGGGACCGACTAATGGCATCCTACGAAGAGAAGCGCGACTGGATTTTGGAATTCATGCGGAATCGCGGAAGCGCGGATTACATGCAATATGTCAGCACGTTTGATGAGGAGTTCCACAACGCATACCACGACAAGTTTGGAGGAAAGATCAACCTCTACATGATTGGACCGAACATTGTCCCGAATGCCAACCGCACCCTACGGCAAATGTGGGAGAGGGGGGACGTTAGGCGCAAGAGAATAGGCAATCAGGATGCGCGGCAATACATGCAGCCCACATGGTCCCTAATCTATTACCTACCAGAAACGCGGTGCGGCACGGCGTTCAGGGACTATGCGCCACCCAAACCCCGCCGGATCAGTTTCGGGCGGCGAACGCACAAATTCTTTAAAGGCAGGGAATAGGAGAAACCATGAAACACCCCAAGAAACTAGGCCGCCCCCCAATACTATCCAAAGGCACGCGCATGGAGGTCACGGTTGAGGCGGCGCAATTGAAACGGCTGGATGCGTACAAGAGGAAGCACCGGCTGACTTCGCGGTCGGCGGCGATTCGGCGGATGATTGAGCGGGCGTAAAACTAGGACACGACCGCAATACAAGAGATCCGAGAACATCATCCGACACTATGAAGAAGGGGTCACGGATTGGGCCGGATTAGCAAAGATCGACAGTAAAATTGCCGCCTTGGTGCTTTTTCTGAAAGATGTGGACGCCTCTCGGGGCGATTGATAAATTTCAAATTAGGACACCAACCCTAAGTTCCGACCGATATAAGCTGCGGGGCTCCGTCTTCCATCTGGACGTACCAGCGGATCCCGCCCATCAAAACAACGCGCTCTCCTGGCCTGGGACCAGGCGCGACATTATCCGACTCCCGATCAATATAGTCGACCGCGACCTTCAGCATCCGCTCTGCCCAAGAAAATACTCCTTCGTTGGGATCGCGCGTTCCAAGATAGACATTGAAATGCAATCGGGAAATGAAATCGATCGCCTCCTTCGTGACGAAGTACTCCTTAGAAACCAGGGCGCGCCGATCAATTTCGGACTCGGCGAGTCTCCAGAACTGTTCCATCTGCCCACGGCGATAGCGATGGGAGGTGTAGACCTTTTCATTTATTGCCCAGATCAAATAGCGAACCGGAACCTTGCTGATGTGTTTCTGAGCATAGATCCCAAAGGTTAGAACAACATCTCGCGTATCGAATTCAGGGCGATGCGGATCGGGAGGGATGATCTTTGCCACGGATTTTACCCTATCAATAACGCTTCGCACAGCGCGCGGGCCTGGTTCACCTCAACAGCGTTGCCGATCTGGCGGACCTGATCGGCGCGCGTGCCTGCGAATTCGTAATCGGCCGGGAACCCCATGCCGGCGGAAAGTTCGTGGGGCTGCAACATGCGGAAATGGATATCGATCAGGTAGGTTTCGCCCGTCTGCGGCTCCACCAGCCCCAAGCGGTCCTTGGCGGTGAGAGTCGGAAGCGGGTCGGTGATCGGTACGGCGGTGCCGGTGCCGTTGAACTTCACAAGGAACGGTTGCGCCAAGCCCAGGTGCTCATACTTGGCGGTGACTGTGGGCAACGGGTCATCCAGTGACGCGGCGTCGCTGCCTTTGTACGACTTCACCAAGTACGGCTGCGCCAGGCCCTTGCCGTTGATGGCCGTGATCGTGGAAAGAGGATCGTCCACCGAATGCGCGCGGCGATCCACGCCGCCTTTCTCCGTGTCCTTGCGGCCGTGGTTGACCGTCACCAGATACGGTTCCGCCAAGCCGGCCATCACGCCGCCGGCGGGAATCACGGGCAGGGGTTGGTCCACGGAATGGGATCGCGGCGTCTGTTCGCCGTTCTCGCCGTGGAAGGGCACCAGGTACGGCTCCACGAGCGCCTGATTCTGTTTGCTGATACACGTTCCCAGCGGCGCGTCCACACTGCGGCCGTAGTTGCCGTTGCCGCCCGTCTGATCGGTTTGCACGATGAACGGCTCCACGAGCCCGGCGTGGATGCCTCCGGACGAAATGGCGGGCACTGGCCTTTCAAGGCTGTGCGCGGTGTGCTTCTCGATCTGATCGTTGTTCGTGCCACGCAGCTCCGTCAGAAACGCCGCCAGGCCGAACTTCTTCAGGCCGGCCATGATGCGGCGCATGGTGGATTCGGCCAGCGGGCGCTTGCGCGTGAAGATGGACCGGCTTTCGTGTTCCCAGTCGATCACATCGCGGGCGGGGCGCCACGGCGCGCGATCGCCTTCCAACAGGTCGGCCGCCGCGCCGCCCTTTGCGTGGGTCGGCGCCGGCCACAACGGCTTGCGGCCGCGCCGCGCCTGGATGAACAGCCGACGGCGAGACGTGGCCGCGCCAAAGTCGGCCGCATTGAGCACGCGGAAGTCCACACGGTAGCCCAGCGCCTCGAGCGAACCGATGAACTGGTTGAACAGCGCGCCCTTCTTCGACTTCAGCGGCCGTCCGTTCGATCCCAACGGCCCCCACGACTTGAACTCGGGCACGTTTTCGATCAGCACGCTTCGGATGTACAGCGCTTCACACCAGCGGAGCACATGCCAGGCCGTGGCGCGCGACTGATCGCACATCGGACGGCCGCCGCGCGCGTTGCTGTGATGCATGCATTCAGGCGACGCGATCAGCACATCGAGCTTGCCGCTCGGCACGGCCTTGCGCGGGTCGATCTCGTCAATGCCCGTGCATCGATGCTTCGCCCACGGATGGTTGGCGCTGTGCGTCTCGATGGCCACCGCCCAGTGGTTCACCGCCAGTAGCTCCAGCCGATGGCCTAAAGCGTCACAAGCCGCTTTCAGCCCTGTGGATGTGCCACCAGCGCCGCAGAACAGATCTGCCGCACGTATCACTTTAGTTCGTTTCTTCTTTGCCATTCTATCCTCACGTTAAAAGAGAAGCGGACGACTGGCAGCCATCTGGAGTATTGACGCACTTACGTCGCCCGCCCCAACTCATGCTTTACTTTTTCTTTTTGGAGGCCTTCTTCTTCGCGGCCTTCTTTGCCGGCGCCTTTTTCTTGGCGGTCTTCTTCTTCGCGGCATGGCCCTTCGGATATCCGTCGGCACCGAGCCGGGCCCAGGACTTCGGTTCCGGGATCTCCGCTTCGGCCTTGTTCAGAAGTATATTCCAATCTAAGCCGATCAGCTTCGCAACCTGCTCGGCATCGTGCGCCGGCAGATGGGCGAGGGAGGAAAAGCCCAGCCGGCTCATCAAGACAGGCCGCACCTTCCCCCAGAGGATCTCGGCGGTTTCTGCCTGCGCCTTCTTCCCTGGTTTGGATCGGGCTTCCGCTTTCTCCCATTCGGTTACGGCGCCGCGCCCACCACCGAAGTGGGCGTTGCTTTCGGTACCGAAGACCGAGACTAGGCCGGCCATCACGTGGAGGGATTGACTTTCCTTCGGCAGCGCGACGAACGTCTGCTTCGAGAGGACCTTCTCCTGCAGATGCTCTATCACAAACGCATGCCGGCGGTCCATCAATTCCTTGCGCCGTTGCTGGAGCGTCTTCGGTTTGGCCTCGCCGGTCGCGGGATCGATCGGCCGACTCGACGCCGGACTGCTGGAGCTTCCCGCGGACCACTTCTTCTTCCAGCCGACCTTACCGGTGGCCGCATCCAGGACCGGGAAGGAACTGCGCTCCGACTTCTTGGCCGAGTCGAATAGGTGGTTGGCTTGCCATCCGCTCGCGTTCAACCACTCGGCGACGGCGGTCCCCATGTTGACCCGGTAGATATCGCCGGAGATTACGAGCTTCGATCCGTGCTTGGTCTTCGCGTCTTGGATCGTCTTCTTCAGAACCGCAATCTGTTTCGTGTTCCAACATCCGTCGTCCAGGCAGCGATCGCCCTTCGCGGTTTTCTCTTGTTCCATTTCCTCAAACAGGAACGGGCAGCAGCTGGACCGTTTGGGGCAAGCGCTGCAGGCACCAGCCTTCGGGACCAGGCCGGCGTCCTTCACATCCCACGGCGCGTTCTCGAGCGATCGCGTCAGCTGCGCCAGTTCGTTCTTGAGTTCGACGATCCCGATCCCCTCATCGCCTCCGCGGAATCCGTAACGGTCTTCCAGATCCTTGTAGGCGGTCTGCTGCGTCGGCGCCGGCAGCCGGGCGATCAACTCGAAGTGGACCGCGGACCAGAGCGCGAGCCAGGAGTCCGGCTTTACCATCTCTTTTTTCCAGACGGTGTCAAGATTCGAGATCTGCGCGCGGCGCGTAACCCATCCTTCGGTCTTGCCGAGGTGAGCGGCGACCTCGTTCGCCGGCCATTTCCTTTTGAGCAGCAGCGCGACCTCGGCCGCTTGCTCGAGGATGGTCAGGTCCTGCCGGTGGAGATTCTCGATCGCCGTTACTTCTTGCGCGGCCTGGTCGTCAAGGTCGCGAACGAAGATCGGTACCTCCGTCAGCCCGGCGAGTTGCGCAGCGTGGAACCGTCGCGCGCCGGCGCGGAGTTCAATCTTCCCCTTCTTCTTTGGGTGCGGCCGGCCGGCCATTGGCTGAATCACACCGTGCTGTTTCATCGTAGCCGACATCTCTAGGAGATCCGGATCCTTGGGATTGATCGTTCGCTGGTTGTCCTTGGTAAGAACAACGTCCATGATCGGAACCCATTTCAAACTACCCTTTGACATGCGTTTTCCTCTTTCGTTTCGCCGGGCTCTAATGCGTTTCCTGGTATCGCAATATCCATAGAGCGTCGGCCTGGTTGTCGTCGTCTACTGAGACGTGCTCGAACTCCCGGCGAGCAGCCTCGACCATTGCATCTTTGTTGGCGTTCCCATATCCGGTGGCGAACTTCTTGATCGTTCCGACCGGCACTCCGAAATATGGGATATCAAAATCCTCGCACCAGGTGGTGATGATTGCCACGATCCCACCGTAGACGTGGGCGGCGAGGACTCCTTTGTGGCCGCGGACTTCTTCGTATGCGACCTCGTAGATTTCAAACTCGTCGAGCAACCGACCGAGCAGTTTCTGCAGGCGGATGTAGCGCATGCCGGCGCCGTCCCCTTTGCGACCGCTGAGGTCCCAGGTCTCCGCGGTATAGACACCCTTGACGCAGATCGCCCAGCCGCATTTGGTGCCGGGATCGATCGCGAGCCTTGTTCGGGGTTTGCGCATCAGATAATATCTCCGGATCCGTCTTCGCTGTCTTCCGGCCGCGGCTTGAACGACGGCCAGAACTCTTTCCACTTATCTGGGTCGGCAGCGCGGGCTCGACGGAATACTGAGAGCGGCAGCCACATCGGATCGCGCTCGCCTTCGGCCTCGAAGATCCGCATCGCGCAAGCCATTAACGCATCAAGCTCGTCGTCAAATTGTCCTATGGGCGTAATGGATCCATGCTCTCGGAACCAGCTGACCCACTTCCGCTGATGGAATCCCCACTCGTAAGGCGCCAGCGACCATTGTTTATAGACGCGGAGATTCTCCCTGCAGTTGTTCAGGCCGTCGTCGTCGATGTGCGCGACGCGAATACCGTCAGGGCAGCCGGTAATCATTCTGTGCATTGCGATGACCCGAGTTCGTTTCGGTCGACCGTTTGCGGCCGGGATCGCAACCCGAGAAATAACTTTCACCTTCTCGCTGTTGGGGCGCTTCTGGACTTTCCATTCGTACCGGCTGACCATCTCAAGGTCCTCGGGCGATACGATGATCTGGTCGTCGCCGACCGTGATCGTTTCAATCTCAGACACTTGCGATCTCCTTGCCTTCATACTCTGGTGTTTCGTCATAGGTGGATCCGAATAGAGCTCGACCGGCTGCTTTCTTGCCGACGCGCGAACCAGAACAGTCATGCTCCCCCCACTGCTTAAATAGGAATGGGACATCAAACTCGGCGCATTCTCTTTGGAGAGCGCCAGGCCATTCTGGATTCATCGGTCGCGCCTTCGGTCCGCTCTCGCCGCCGGCGATCACCCAATGGATCGCGTCGGCGACCGGGCCGTAACCCATCCGCCAAGTCTTCGGCCTGGTACCAGCAAGACCGAGCTCGAGCGGGCCGATCATCGGTTCGCAAGAGAGAAACCGGACGATGGCCGGAACGTTCGCGAGCGCATCGATCCGGTCGATGACGTGTTTGTTTTCTTCGATCGTCGTTCCGTACCAGACTGTCGCCGGCGCCTTCTTGATCCAGGCCTGCGGAATCATTTCGAGAATGTTCTCGGGACGCTTTGTCAGGAGCATCCAGATTAGATGCGGCGTCTCGTCAATCAATTTCCAAAGACGTTCGCGATGTTCGACGAGGTCCTCGCGCTTCTCAAAGACGTCTGCCATCGACGCACAGAAGACGCGGCGCCGAACGCTGTCGCGCTCCGCTTTGCGATTCCACTTCCGCGGTTCGTTCCAGTGTTTGTCTGGGAAGAATCGGCGATCGGCTTCGGGGCCCCAACCGGTTCCCCACCGCTTTGCCCAAGATTCTGCATAGCAGAACCGACACGCTTCTGAAACACGTGTACAACCCCACCAAGGTGAGAAAGTATGGTCCGCCCATTCTATTTTTGTATTAGCTCCCATCGCTCGCTCCCTTCTCCATGAATATGGATCCCTTCAAACTCCGCGGGATTCAAAAACGGTATAGGCGTTCCTGATGGTACCGGATGAAAACTCGGGTGGCGCAATTTCAAGAGAACCCGGTGGAACTCGAACTGATACTCGACGGCGACGAGCTCCATGTCGCGCGGAAGATCTGAGTCAACCATAACCGGTCCGCGTAATCCGAACCCGTCGAGCAGGCACTCGCCATCGATATCAATGAGAATCAAACGCCGCATATCTTCGCTATTCATTTCCGCCACCTTTCCACGGCGAGCTCGCCGCGCTTAACTGAGACTTTGCAAACGTCGCCAGCCTTCCACTCGCCGTGCAGGATCTCCTCGGCGACGAAGTCAACCAGGCGCGGACCGACAACGCGGCGAACCTCGCGCGCACCATAGACTGGATCGACCGCCTCGTCGGCGAGCAACCGGATCGCCGCGGCCGTGGTCTGCAGCTTGATTCCTTGACTCTCCTTCAGCCGATCGGCGAACGCCTTTACATGCATCCGCGTAATGGTCTGGACTTCGTTCTGGCCGAGCGACTCGAAAACGATTATTTGATCCAGTCGGTTCAAAAACTCCGGTTTGAACTCGCGCTCGATCGCGCGGCGTACAATCCCTTCGCGCTTCTTCTGGTCGACGGCCGACGAGCTCGCGTGGAATCCCATCGCGGTTTCGGCCTGCGCGAGCTCAGTCGTTCCGACGTTCGATGTCAGGATGATAAAGCTCCCGATCGTCTCAATGATCTTTCCCTTGCCGGTTGTGAATTGGCCAGCGTCGAGGATCTGCAGCAGGAGATTGTGGAGAGCGTCGCTGGCCTTCTCGATCTCATCGAATAAAACGACGCGATCCGATTTCTCCTGGAGTCCGGTAACGAAGAGGCTCTCCTGATCATGGCCGACGTATCCTGGAGGCGAGCCGATCAGCTTTGAATATTCATGCGACATCGCAAACTCGCTGCAATCAACGCGCACAAGATATGGTTCGAGAAATACGTCGCGACTAAGGCAGCAGGCGAGCTCGGTCTTTCCGACTCCCGTCGGGCCGACGAACATCAAGACCGCCGCGGGCCGGCGTGGATCCGTCAGCCCGAGATCCGCGCGCTGGATCGCGCGCGTGACAGAATCAACCGCGGCGTATTGACCGACGATCATTTCCGGTAGCGTCGCGAGTCGGATCCGTTTCGCTTGGAGAGAATCCGGTTCATAGAGATTCGCGGGATCGTCGCTTCTTGTTCGTACCGGAACCTGCGGGCCGAGGTCTTCCTTCGTCGGATTGACAATCGGGATATTGACCTGATGGATCTCGAGCCGCGGATTGACATCGATGCAGGTTTGATAGAGAGCAACATCGACGTCTTGATAGTATTCCGAACCAAATCTATCGCGCACCGCGGGATCGACTTCCTCGTTGTACCGGACGATGGAAGCTCGGATGACCATCTTCAGATACGCAGTCTTATCTGCGACCTCTGCTTCGCGCAGAATGATTTCGATCTGCTCGCGAGTGAACACGCGGATCCGGAGGAACCGATCCAGTTGCTCGAAGTACTTCATGATGACGGTCGGCTGATTCAAGTCGAGCCCTTTCCACAGATCGTACAATCGCCTGCCCAAGGGAAGCAGGTCAGACAAAGAGATCTTGCGCAGGTCTGGCAGACGAAAAGATATGTGTCTTTTTTTCTGCATTCCTCGCAGATCTTCTCCGGCGTCGACGGCCGCGCGCCTTGTCCGAAGTTTCCGGTGTGCGCTCCGCCGCGGAATCCAGGATTGTTCCAACTGAATCGTCTACCCATTCGTCCGAACGCCGTCGTCCCATTGCGCAGCGTCGAGTCCGAGGAACTCGCAGATCTTTATCAGCTGCGGTTTCCCGTAAGCCTGGTACTCCCGGATCTCTTCGGCGAGCTCCTCGTTACCGACCAGCCAAAGCCAGGCGGAATAGTGCGCAAGCGATCGGCCGGCCGACAGACCGCGCTCATCGTTTGCTTTGCCGCAAGCGAAGTTCATGTAATCGCACATCTTGAAGTACAGACCTTCGCCATCGGGAGTCCAGTCCTCCTCGGTGACGTCGTCTTTTAGGTATGGCTTGGCGCGCGCGAAGTCCAAACGGGTGACCAGGTCCTCGCGCTCGAACCCTGCCCAGTCGCTCTTGCCGGCTTCGAGTACTTTTATGCGGGCCGCGATCTCGTCGAGCGATCGAACGCATTCAATGCTGGTGTTCGGTCCGCGCGGATCCTCCTTGGTCTCTTCGTCCGGACTGACTTCTTCCGCGGTCGCGTCCGGTTCGTTCGGTACCGGCACCGCGGGCTTGGCGAACTTCTTCTCCTTGGAAAGCTGGTCAAGGCAGGCCTGGCAGGTCGCGTCTTGAAGTTGGTCTAGGTACGTCCACCGATGGCCATCGGGCCACATCGCTGGGACGCCGTCGAGCTCGCAGACGGCGAGGCCGGCTCGCAGCACGTGGACAGTCAATACTTCTTCAGTCTCATCGCTCATCGGGTTGCTCCTCGTTTGATTTCAATTGATAGATGCCCTTCGATCGAACAGCGCGACAAGCGCTCTCGTGCGGTTTTCCCATAGCCTACAAACACGGAAGCCATCTTTGCCGAGCGCCCTCGCAGACAATGCTCCCCGTCGGGCATAAGGAAATTGATTCGGCCGCGCCGGAACAAAAGGCAATCGGCTTTTCCCCAGACCGAATCATGGAACCAGCGAGTCTCGGTTCGCGCGAAAACGAGCGCGATGCCGTTCCCATGTTTTGCCAGCCTATCCATCCAAGTAGCGACATCGCTATACGGTGGATTCATCCAAACGAATCCTCGCCACCGGGCCTGCAAGCCGTCGTCGTGGACTGTGAGATTCCGTCTCGCGCAATCCCACGGTCGGTTGACGGCCGCGCAGGGATCCAGATCGAACGGCCCGAGCTCCTGGATGATCGGCCGCGGCGTAATCCAAACGTCGCCGGCGCTTTCTTTTTGGCGGGCCTTACCCATCTTCGAGCCGCTCCCTTAGCTTCTCAATCTCCGCATCGATCCGCGCCTGGTTGGCAGACGACGATAGCCAGCCAGCCTCGGTAAACTCTTTGGTGTAAACCTCGCCACGCGGAAGGATCGGCGTCTTCCAATCCGGCGCGTAGAAAACTCGATAGTGCCAGATGTCCGCGGTCTTCCCGAACTCGGTCGACGGTCCTTCCGCCCAGACCAAACGCGCGTAGTCGCCGAAGAACAACTCGATGAACTGCTTCGTCTTCACCGGATCTCGCGGCAGCGGTTTCCCGCCGGGGTGTTCCCAGAAGCTCAAAGACAAATGCTCGCACCGTTCGTAGTCGGGGTTCTTCCACCAGCCACAAGTATGGTGGCCTTCGTCACGAGTAAAGAGGGTACCCATGTGGCAGCGCTCGCCGTTGATGTAGTGGTAGAACGACTGGCACATGTCGAGATACATCTGGGCGCCTTCGCCGTTAGATCCATTGTTGATTCCACGAACCGCAGCCTCGCGATGATTACGAACGACGAACTCGCGCGTATATCGATCCTGATAGATTCTAGGCATGCGTCTTGAGTCCTTCCGGTGGCGTCCACTCCCAGATACCCATCGCGCCTTTTGCCGGGATCGACTCCTTGAACTTGAAGACGTCGGCCAGAATGAGGCCGTATCGCTTAAAGGATCGGCAATCGATGAGCGCGCCGACCGAATCATTCCCGGTCAGTTCGCGGGTGTCCTTGACGAACGCGGTTCCAAGGACGGCGCCGAACGGTAGGTTATCAAGATCCCACGCTTCGTCATGGATACCGTCCCAGAAATCTACGGCCGCGGCGCGGGCGTCATCGATCCGTTCGCCAGCGATTCGTTTCGACGGCTTCGCGGTTGCATGGATCGCGATGCGCAGGCCCTTTAAGCCGGCGAAGTTATTATGTAGACGCGTCTCGATCGGTTTGTGCTTATGGATCACCCAGGATCCCCACGGTTGCCAGAGACTAATTGTCTTCATTGGACTTCTCCTGTTCCGTTTCGTAACGCCGCTCGACGAGCTCGGCGAGATTGAGCTCGCCGGACATCGCACACTCTTGGCAGAGAAAGAGCTTCGTCGAATGCGGAACCAGCTTCACGACGTTTTCGTTCGCCCCCAAGATGGAAGCGAGCGTGATGCTTCCACCCATCATCTGAGCCGTTGCGTACTCGCGGCTCGCCGCGGCGCCGTCGACGATCGCCTGCGTGACTTCGACGACGTGGAAGACCGGCGCGATCTGTCCACCGCATTTGTCGCATGGCCGTAGGTCTTTCATCTTCATCCGCGGTCTCCTTAGTTGTTGCCGAAGAGTTCAACGCGAGAGCAAGAGCCGAGCTTCGATCCGTCATCCAGGAAGACGATCGCCTCGGTCCAATCGAGTTGATTCATCGCGCCGTCGATGAGCTTGCGAAACAATCTGACGATGTCGATCGCCCTCGGTACGCAGGCGACGCATCGTCTCATGGGGATATCTGTTTCCGGTTCCGTGATTTTCATCTCGATCGGTTGCAGACCACCGATCGCCCAGAACTCGATCCGCTCGATGCCGGCAGACTCGAACGGCCCATCGCAGCGGGCGCAGGTCGTTCTGGGCTTTTGTTTCTTCTTGCTCATCGCATGAACGGCGGTACCGCTGTGCCTTCCGGGATCCGGATGGTGATGACGGTTCCCTTCCCGTCATTCGTTTGCTCGATCTCCGGCGCCTTGTCTTCGGTCCCTCTGGTTTGCAGAACGGCCTCGAGCGATTCGATGACGTTCAGCAGCGCGCGTGAGATCCCGCCGGCCTCTCGGATCCGCTCGCGGCCGAGCTCGCTCTCGTGATAACTGGCGAGCGCCTTCCGCCGTTCATGATGCCGGGCGATCGTTTGGTCGCAGGCTTCGTTCCATCCGTCGACGCCGGATCCTTCCTGCACTCGATCGCGGCGAGGGGAGTCGCATCCACCCATGCTCTGGTGTTCGTGCCGGCCATGATCGATCGCGAGCTCGTTCATTACCTCGGCCGAGCGCCTGGCCTTCTTGATCAGATCGCTATGGACGGATGCCATCTGCTGGTAGTGCTCTTCGGAAATGATCCGGACCGGAGTCGCGACCAGCTTCCCGCGCTTCTTTCCTTCCTCGCGCGTCGTCAAACTATGGACGGTCCCTTCGTGCGAATCGACCATCGCCATCGCCTTGAACCCAGAGTTGTTTTCTACATGTCCGGTGCTCATAACTGTTCTCCTGGTTTAAATCGATTCCACCAGAGCTCTCCCGGCTCCGGCAGTTTGGAAAAATGTTTCGAGTTGATCGCGTAGAACTCGCCGGGCTCCATCCAATCGAGCGCGCGCTTGATATAGATCGGCAGCGGGACGTCGATCGAATCAAAGATGTCTGCCGGCAGGATCATCCAGTCGCCGGCCTCGAACGAGAAGTCCTTGCACTTTGGGTCGCGCCGAACGAACTCCTCGAGATTGCGGACGATCCGGATCGCGGTCTCTGCATCAAGGCGCGCCTTGTCGGCCTTCATCTTGTCGGCGATCTCAGCCAGGCTGTCGAAGGTTACCTTCGGCCACGGATCCGGATCGGTGACGGTCGTCATAAGATCCGCGTCGGCGTTTGGATCGAAGCCCATCACTTCCATGAGTTGATCCATGAGTCCAGCCTTCGCGATCGCGCCGAGCTTGTCGGCGAGCGCCTCGATGTCGACCGGCTCCAGATCTTCTTCGCGGATCCGGATGCGCGGAATCTCGTCTTCGTTGATCTTGAAGTCGGTCATGACCGCTCCCGGAATACGATCCGTTCGATGACCTGCGGCACGTACAGTGGGTGCTCCGGATGACCGCCCTGCGTTTTGCGAAGGCACATCAGTTGGAAATCAAACAGGACCTTGTCGCAGACGAATCGGTTCCGCTCTTCCAGGGTTCCGTTGACTCCCCAGGCCGCGACGATCTCGTTGCACTTCTTGGCATACTTTTTGAGCGCCGCATCGTTGTCCCATCCGACCTTGTCGACGGCCTGCTTCATGTCTTTGGGCTTGGTCGCGCGGAAGGCGAAGAGGTTCAGCATGTACAGACTGCCGTATCCCCAGTCGCGCGCGAAGCAAATGCATCGGCGGATCGTATTGTCGTCGACGTTCTCGTCGGCGGTACTTGGATTGAGTCCGACGAACATAACGGCCGGCTTGTCCCTGTCCCAGATCCGCCAAAGCGCATAGCGGTAGACGCGCGACTTGCTGAAGCGCGCGCCCTTCTCCATGCCGGCGCCGTCGAAGAGTAATCCTTGCTCAACCATTGGGGGTAGCTACCGGGGACTCAGTCTTTTCTTTAGCAGCAAGTTCCGCCTTGGCCTCATTTGCGATCTTGCGGCTCAAGTCCCGCTTGGCATCGCGCTCTGCTACCAACGCGTCCACATCCATCAGATCGTAGGCTTCCCGGCGGCATTGCTGAAAGTGCCCGGCAATGTCTGCCGGTGAAATGTTCTTGTCTTCGATCAACGCCCCAAACTCTTTTGACTTGCCGTTCTCAGACGGATGGTACATGGCAAATAGACGACTGGCCTGGTCGGCGTCGGCGTAGTCAAGATGGAACCGACGGTCGATACGCCCCATCCGGGCCAGCGCTGGGTCAACGGTGTCCTCGCGGTTCGTTGTGAGAATCAAGATGCGGCCCTGGTTATTTACGACGCCATTGATGGCGTTGAGTAAACCGCTGAACGTGACCTTGGAGTTGCTCCGCAGATTCTTGCGACCTTTGAAGAACGAGTCGAAGTCTTCGATCATCACAACTGATCGGCCCGGCGAGGAGGTGAGCGCCCGTCGCAGTTCGCCGTCGTCAGTGATGTCAGTCATGTCGAGGATACACAGCCGCAAATTATATTCGCTTGCCAAACACGAGGCCAGCGTTGTCTTTCCGGTCCCTGCCGGGCCGGTAAAAAGGTAGCCTCGCTGGTAGGGGATCTGCATGGATTCGTACCAGTCGCTCGATCCAAGAAATTGTTCCATGTCTTCCTTGATCTCTTCTGCGAGGCCATCGCGCAGGACCAGTTTGCGCATGTCCTTTTTCGGCTGGGCCGTGTTGCTGTGCCAGTATCCCCACTGCCATTGATAGATTGGTACCTCGCCGGTCTCCTGGATGGAGAAGGAATTCACCACGGTGCGGAGAAGATTCATTGCTATATCGCGACTCCAGTATAGGCATGTGATTGAATAGGTTTCCAGCATCATCATGCTGCTCATGCTTTCGTCGACTTGTTTCTTTTCATCTTTCGCTTGCTGAATCAGCATCCATATTCCGCTATGCCGGATGATGTAGGTACCATAGCCAAAGGTCATGATGACTTCGGGCGGGTCTTTTTGGTGGTTTGTAATGATCCGTATATTTCGTTTCTCCCGCACGAACGGTTGCCGGTTCACCCAGCTATGGAACATGCCGAAGATCGGGTCACGGCTGTCAAACCAGGCCGTGAAAAGGATCCGCGATTTGAATAAAGACCAGAGCCGTCTAGGGATAGACTTCAATAGATAGAAGCACGAGGCCAGGATCGTTAATAGAATACCCCCTTGAAGGAATTGGTTGTTGTTGAGTTGCTCTCGAATGAAATCAGTAATGCCCATCGCTAAACTCTCCCTTCAGACATGGTGAAGATTGTCATCGGCTTGGTCTCCAGTCGGGATCGTAGACGAGGAGCTCCGCGCCCCCGGTCAGCTTCCATTGAATCAGGTCGACCTCGAACTGGCGGTTGTCATTCGCGCAGGCGCGGCCGTCGCTGGGGGAAATACAAAGTTCGAGCGGGCCGTCGCCATGCTGCTCGCGGATCTGTTGCAGCCGATCGATCGCTTGCGAGATGGTCATACGTTCCGCCTCGCTTCGTCTTTTTCGTTTTCCTTGAGATCCCGAACCGCCTCGGCCATCCCCTCGGTGGCGAGCTTCTTGATCCGAGCAACTTCGTTAGGATCCCGATCCATCATGTTTTCAAATAACCCGACCAGGCGATCGACGGCGTCTTCGACTGAAAGCGGATTGACTGCCCCGATCGCATTTCGACAGTCGCGGATTACGACATCGTTTCCGGTGACGATCAGGCGAACGTCATCGTGGCTTTTGTCACCGACGTCAACCGCGATGCTTAATTCGTCCTTGTTCAATTTCTTAATGGAGACACGTGCACGATAGTTTGGTGTTGTGCCTTCGCGTTCGTGCCAAGACCACACTCGCATGGACTCGCCGTCTTCAAGAAGTAGCTCTAAGTTTTCCATCGCATGATCCCTTTTAGATTTCGCGTTCCTTTTTATAGTGGCTACTCATCCTCGAACATTTCTTCCTGCGCAGGCTCCATCGTCGCGACCAAGTCGGCGCCCAGCGACTCCACCAGGAACCGGCCGAACCTTGTGGTCAACGACAACTTCAGCTGCGCCTCGCCGCTTACCTCGCTGCCGGTACAGACGAGGCGGAGCTTCTTGATCACGCCCTGCATCTTGTGGGCGGACTTCTTCGGGATCCCGATCTCGAAATGGTACTCGCCCGGTTTGCCGGGGAGCTCCATCTTCGCGTTGCCACCGGCTGCCGCTTGTTTCATTCCAGCGATCGCCTTCGCGACTCCCTTCTTGTCGGACGTCAGGTTCGCGACGGTATCGACATCGAGGCCGCAGACGGTGAGCATGACCTCGCGGGTCTCGCCATCCTTGGGCGCCTTCAAATTCACCTTATCGATTCGGCACTCGAACTTGGTCTTCTTGGTAGCCATCAGATCGCCCTCGCTGGTATGGGTTCCCGGTACGCACGGTGAAAGCACGGTGAGAGGTTAGCGAGCACACGGCGAAAGGTCAACGGGGCCGGACTTAAATAGGGGGCTAACTGGATCGATCCTTTGATCCGGTTATCTCAGGCCATAAAAAAACGGGCTGCACCCCGAGGGGCCAGCCCGTTGATTCCAAAGGCATGTTAAGTGTCCGGCGGCACGGCCGACGCTGATTGCCTTCGTCAGGCGAGTCGGATGCGGACACTACTCTTCCAGAAGAGCAGCACACGGTTCCGGGGCGCGTGGAGGCCTGTGTCGGCCTTGTACGACTCTCTGGCGATGGATGGTGGGGTGGCTGCATGAATGGCCTGTACGGGCAAGGAAACCGGCAAGCAAATCGCGCAAGCTATCTCCCCCTTCCGTAGCGAAGGTGCCTCGCGCATATACGTCCAAAACGGAACGTCGGCTTGCGCATTAGGTTGGCTGTCCTTCTGGATGTGGATCGTGCGAGCAAAGGCAGGCATCATCACCGGCGCCCCCATTGTCACCTGGTCCGGTACAATCTCATTTTGTTTATGCTCGCGCGGCGGATAACTCAGGGCAATGATCGCGGCGAGCAGCGCGAACAATCCCCATCCAAACAGTTGACTCATGCAGATCTCCTTGTCCTTGGACCCTCGACGAAATTGAGCGAGCGCATCCATACGCTCACCTGGTTGAAACTGACTTCTCTTACCATCCACTGGCACCGCGGTCAATCTTTATCCTTGGCCGGCAGCAAATCGAACCGGACGATCGTCGCCTTCTCGACGCGCGTGACTTTCCCCTCTTGAACAACTAGCCCTTCCATGACCGGCATAAGGCGAGCGCCGACCTTGAACTCCCTGCCGCGCATTGGGAGCGCGCGTACAACCAGGTGCTTCCCGTCAAACCGAATGCCGCGGACCTTTCCAACTTTGTTCATCAACATCGCGGGCTTGTCTGTGATGTGCGCAATCTCATCTGGCATATCGATGACCGCCATCCGGTGACTATCGATCTGTTCCATGGCCTGGTCGACCATTGCCTTCAGGACCTCCGAAGAATAGACGCGGCCGGTGACGGTGGGCTCGTCGCGGTCCGGCTTCTGACAAGTCGTCGGTTCATCCTTCGGCATCGGGCTTCTCCTCGTCTTCGGGTAACGGTCCTTTATATGATCCGGCTTTGATCGACGTCGTTCCGATCTTTTCCCAGTGGTCATAAAACGTTTGGCAATACGCGATCGGATCGAAGTCCTCGCCGCGCGCCTTCGCAAACGTCCAGCTGAGAATGAGCGAACTGATATCATCCGCATGGCCGATCCGATACGTGAAGACCGCGTCGCGTAGCAGCGGAGTGTCGGCCGACCAGAGAGACCAGTTATTTCGCAGACCACGGCCGGCGAAGTGGTGGAGCTGCGTTGGACTGTCGCAGGTACCATCGCGAACGGACAGGAGCTCGTCGTCGCTCATGCCGGCGATGAGTCTATCGACCGCGCCCTCGACGGTCGACGGAACGGAATCCATATCGATGTTCATTCCGATGCCCTTTCTTCTGCTGGTGTCTTTGCGCTATCTCGGATCCATGCTTCGCGCGCCCGAACAAATGCGACGACCATCAAGAAGACAGCGAAGACGACAACCGACAGCAAAAAACAAACCGCAGTTACTGGATCTCCGTCTCGGTAAACATGGCCGGTCGGCGGCTTCGGTTTTTCTGGTCGTTGCTTAGTCGACATCGGCGTTCTCCTTTTGGGATTTGTACGCTTGGAAGTCGGCTTGTATCTCTACAAATCGTGGATGGTGATAGGCGCCCACCCATCCACCAGTGAAAGAGACATCGTTAATAAATTTGACCTTGTCTTCATACGAGATCGAGGTCGACGCACACACCCATTCGTCAAGGCTTGGGCCGTCTTCCGGCTTGGTCAACCAGGCCTCCCACTTCCGAAAGATCCATGCAATCATCGGTTCCGATCTCCTATCGACGGCCGGCGAACCAACAACCAGGCGAGCGCGAGCGCGATCGTTCCATGGTCGTTTCCGTTGACGCTCCTCGGTACCGCTCGATGGACCGGCGCGTCCGACTCCAACTCCATCGAGCGAAGACTCTCGAGCAGCGGATCGATCGATGGATCCTTCGCGATCAGCAGCCGGCGATCGGCGATCCCCTCGGCCAGCAGGAACAACCACTCGCGCTTCTGCTGTCGCGTCATCTGAACGATCCGCGGTTCATGATCGCAGCCGACTACGTTTCCCCAACTCGCCGGACCGGGATCGATCGCGATCGCGCCGGGATAACCTCGAGTCACTTCGCGGATCCGCTGGTGTCGTTGCTCTCGCGGCTTCATCCACTCCTCGTAATGGATCAGCTGCCAAGGCGCCGCGGTCAGTCGTGGCGATCGGATGACGGCGATCGCGGTCGGATGAATATCGTCGTCGCCGGCATCGATGCCGATCCGGTGTCCGGTGAACGCCGGCGGCTTCGTCGGTTCCGTCTCTCCGAGTCGCGCGCCCTCGATCATGTCGAGCGTAAACAATCCGCGGTCAGGTGGTATCGGCTGATTCATTCTATTCTCGCTTCCTCGAGTAACGTAGAAACATCGCGCGCCTGCACGCAAGACTCGTCGTCTTGATGCGCGCGCATCACCCGATGGTATCCATCAACCATCAACATCTTGCCATATAGAAATCGAACGAGTATCGGATACGAAAGATCCGCCTCGCGGATCCGCTCCCCGTGTTCGCCGGAGAGATCCGAGTCGATCGGTGCGCCGTCGCTCCATGCCACGTCTCTCTCGAGGAACTGCCCAAGGTCACTGGCAAAGATATTAAACGTCGGCAGGAACTCGCTGAGTCGCCAGAGAATAACGACATCGTATATCACGTCGTCGTCGTCGCGATAGTAATGACTGAAGCCCCTTGAGTCTCGCTCGAGCTTCTCCTCTAGAAGTAGTTTCTTGGGATCAGGCATCGGGTTTGTCTCTTTGCTTTGTATGCCAGTCGATGACGATCGCGCGAAAGAAAAACGATACCGTAACGCCTGCGTCTTCCGCAGCCTCCTTGACCGCGTCGCATAGATATTTCTGCGCGGACATATGCAGCGTTCGCGTCTTCGGTTCCTTCGGCCGCGGCTTCGTCGGGAGCTTGTGCCATTGACGCCACCACGTGTATTGGTTGACGTCCATGCCTAGCCACTCCGCGGCGGCGCGATCGCAACCTGTCTCCTCGTAAGCACGCAAGCGCCGGAGATGGTCTTCAATCGGTAGTGGCGTTCCTCTTGGCATCGTTTTCCTCGGTTGGCTTCTCGACAGGATCCAGAGGGATCTTCGTGCTCCACATCGCGCGCTGCGGCATCGGGGCCTGAGACAACGCGATCAGCGCGAGCTCCATCTTCTGAAGGTCGTCGCCGTAGATATCCCAGAAGAAATGTTGTCGCGGTCCCTTGCTATGGCGCAGGAATACTTTGTGATCATCAAATTCAAAGAAGACGACGAGCTTCGGCCGTGCGCCATCTTTGTCAAACAGCGCGACGTAGTCCGGGATGATCGTACAGTCTTTGTGCCAAGGCTCATCCAACAGATAGGAGACGAGCCGATCCACATCCAGATGTTTCCCGATCTCTTCGGCCTTGATCATGATATATACCTTCCCTTCCACTCGATCGCGTTCGCCTCGATCGCCTTCGCGATTGCGTCGGCCGTTACGATTACGTCGCCGAGCGACGGAATGAGAACACAAATATCTGGTTGCGAACGGACGTCGCGCCCTCTTTGGTCTATGATCCTAATGAAAGGATCATGCGTTTTCTCGCAGGCTTCCGCGTCTCTCTTTTCATCGAATGACTTATCGCATTCGCAGCAGGTCCACAGGGTTTTAGGCATCGGTCGGCTCCTTGACGGGACGGAAGCACATACTATTCGCGTGGAGGTCCTCGCGCGCACCGCGCTGCTCGACGAGCTCGCCTTCCGCGGCGAGCGCCTTCATCGCGTAGAAAACCTGAGCGTTCCCGTGCGGCAGCATCGCGGTAACCTCCGTTCCGCTTACGCCGGTCGGTCGCGTTACGCAAAGGCTCTTGACCATTGCGAGAACTGCCTGCATCAACTCAGGAGTGACGCCGTCCTTCGGATTGCGATTCTTGCTGCCGGCCTTCCGCGGTCGTCCTCGTTTTTCCATCGCGTCGGCTCCTTATGGATTCGTCCGGTGCTCCGGTGGCACTACCCTGATTCGCTCTTGCGATTTCTTCAGCCGCTCCAGGAACTCTTGCCCAAACCGTTGAGTGTACGATCCGTTCCCGTGATGCTCTCCGCCTTCGATCGCTTGAATCGCCAACCGCAAGTGTTCGGCCATGTCCATGATAATGTCATCCGCTTCTGCCCCCATCTTGTTGGCGCGGCCCAACGCGGCCTTGACCTTTGGCATGTGGTTGTCGCGGAGCTCAGACAGTTCTTTTTCCAGTCTACTGATGCGGCCGTTTTGTTTGGCGCAGGTATCAGTAACCGCTGCAAGGACAGTCGTATATACCCGCATCCCACCACCCATGCGCTTGGAATGTTTGCGAGCCATATCTTCGCGCTCTTGTGTGTTCATTGATCCTTTTCTCCTTCCAGGTCCTCTGCCGGCGCGCTGTTCGGTTCGAGTTCCTGAATCATCAAGTCGGCATACTTGCGAAGCGCATTCAGGAATTCCGGCCCGTCATTCTTATTGGTCGCGGCAAACTCGATGCAGCCGATCGCCATGTCGAAGGCCTCGCGCCAGTGGATGGCTTGAAGGTTCCGCGACGTCGGTCCGGCCAAGGCGATGCGCGCGGCCGTATTCCATACATCGTTTTCGTCTTCGGCAATCGCCTCAATCAGCTTCAGCATCTCATCGGAGAATCCGTATCCGTGCGGATCCACGTCGCGATCGCCGCCGTCGGCCGTAACGATCTCGGTCGTCTCGATCGCATCGAGGAACGCGAGGATCCGATCGGCGGTCGATGGGATCGGCGCGATCCCCTTCAAGGTTTGATATCGCAGGCGCCGGTGGATGATCTCGATGAGCCGCGCGTCCTTCTCGGCATCCCATTCGTCCTCGCGCCCGCGCACCCATGCGATCGCTTGATCGAGATCCGCATCGAGCTCGCGCATGACGGCGTCTGCCCATAGCACGATATCCTCGCCGCATCGCGACTGCTCTTCCAAGGACGTACCGCGCTGCCGGCAGAGTTCGCGGAGCGCGTTATGCGTTCGGGTATGGTCCGCGCACTTGGCCTTGATCTCGGCGACTCGCTTCTGGTGGACGGCGTCGGCTTTCCGGCCTGCAGCGCGGAGCACCGACATGATGATCGAAAGCCAGAGCTTGCGCTTCCCGATGTTGTCGTATAGATCGCGCGCCAAGTCGCAGCCGATATTTTCGAGCGACTCCTTCACCGGCGCATCTTTTTTTTCATCCATCGATCTCTCCTCTCAGTTTCGATCCTTCGGTCGGTCGACGATCATTTGCATCGAGAAAAACATCCAGCCGTCGTCCGATAGCTTTCCGACCGACGGCCACTCGCCAGCTGCGGCGCGCGCGGTCAGGGCCTTCTTGACGTTCGCAGGCATGCGATCGATACCGACTCCATTCATCGAGATGGTGATCGGCATGATCTCGAGTTCCGGAACCGTATTGCAAAACTGCTCGGCGATCTCATCGACCGTCGGGACGTCATCGAAGACCGCGACGAGCGGTGCCTCGTTTTGGCCGGGCATGTGTGCAGTAAAGACCCACATCGATTCGCTCCTATCAGTTTCGGTTCTTCCGCGCGTCCACGAGCTCCGCGAGGAACGTCTCGTCGACTGTGATCTGCATTGGCTGTTCGCCGTCGCCGATCCATTCTTCCAGGAACTTCTCAACGGCCGCGGCCTTGTCTTGCCCCTCAAACATATCGCACATCGGATACTTGGAATCATTCCAATGACGCTCGACGAAGCTGACGGCCCTCGCCTGTAGCCGCTCTTTGGTTGCATCGATGAAGACGATCGAGCCAAGCGGCGGAACGTAGTCGGGTAGGTGTTTATCCTGCGCCCAATCTTGATGCATCGCGGTCTTGCCGTTGCTCAACGTCGCGATAAAAGGCGTGATGCCAGCGCGGCTGTTCCAAATCCACTCCTCGTCGACGCCGTCGTCACTCCGGTACTTCATCAAATTGAATCCGTCAGGATGCGTCGGCATCGGGCTTCCCTTTCCAGTCGATAGACTCGAGAACCTTCCTCGCTGCGCGGCAAGTCGCGACACGGGCCGTCCGGCCGTCGCCTTGATACTCATCTTCGCCTTCAAACGTCGCGAGCCATTCGTCACCTGGTTGACATCCGATCTGGAGATCGAATGCGAATTGGAACTGATCGCGGATCCGGTCGACGATCTCGTCGGCCTGGTTGGCGTTCTTGCAAGGATCCCAGAGCTCCCAATACTTCGATCCGTCTTCATCGGATCCGACCAGCGCGACGAGCTCGCCGCTGGGACTGGTATCGATCTCCCCTCGCGAGAATACGGCGAGCGTCGAGAAGTCCTCGGCGCACTCGCGGCAGATCGGTATCGCGTAAGGCGACGGGCCCGAAGGCGACGAGCCGGCGAGCGGTTTCCATTCGCCGCACTGGCATTTGAAACGATCGCCGTCGACGTTATCGGCAGCCCATCTTTCCGCAGCGGCCTGGGCGCTTTCCGTTGGGTCCTCGTCAAACATCTATGCGCCTCCAATTCGTGAGCGGTCAAGCCGAGCGCCCGAGAACCCGATCCGCGGGATCTTGATATCGAAGTGGACGCCGGACTTCATTCCGGGCGCGGTAGAGTCTACGACCTCCGCCGTCCACATTGCCCAGCTGCCTTGCCACCAGATCGAGTCGCCCATTCGGATCCGTAGCGACTGCTCATTCTTCTCGACCCAGATCGCGGAGGTATCTCGGTGGGCCCTCGCTCGGCAGTCGATATAGATGCGGCCGTCTCGTTCCGCAGCCTCGATTACTATTCCGCCGACCATCGCTCGCGTCCTCTCTATCGGCCATCGCTTCCAGGAACATACGCGGAGTTCTCTCGCGCGAAGGCCGTTACATTTTCTTGATCGATTGCCTCGACCGACGGCCAGCCGCTCTCGTCTTCCGCCGGCACATCGTTCGCGTCGAGCCAGGCGCGGTATCGCTGAAGGATGTCGGCGCTCACGGACAATAGCCGATTCCATTCTGGCAGCGCGGCCTCGAGTCTTGCTTCGAGGAGTTTCGATCGATCGGACATCGATACGCCGGTCGTCAGGTATTGCGCGCCGTCCGGTAAGACGAGGAGCCAGTCGTCGCCGTCTTGAAACCAAATGCCGAAGCTGATCGACGCGCCATCGCGCTCGACCTCGATGAACCGTCCGGACTCATGAGCCGGTGGTCCATCGAACCGGATGTATACGCGGCCCACGATCGCGGCCCACTTCTCGTGACATGATTCGCAGAGCGGACCGCGGTCGCCTTTCTGCATTTCGATATATAAGGAATCCTCGGACTTGCCGGCGCGGCCGGTCTCGGCCTCGCACTCGCTGCAGAGTTCCTTTGGTCTTTCGTCAGCCATCGCGCGCGCCCTCTCTATAAAGTAGTCGCCCAAGTCGCCCGCCATACTACTCCCGCCGGCGGTACCAAGTCCACCGGGCGCCGGACAAATACCGAGCTAACTGGATCAAAGGATCGGTCTGGTTAGCGGGAGGGCGCGCGCCGGCAGCCGGCCAGGCGCGCAGCATCGAGCCGGCGCCTGGTTTCCTTCCGCGATAGGTTGGTCGGGATCTCCCCATCGTATTCACCGAGAACCGTAAGGCCGCTCGTGCCGGCCAGCGCCTCGGCGTCCGGGAGGTCGCGCGCGACGATAAGCGATCCGCCAAAGGGACGGCCGTCGCGGAAGTCGGGATCCTTGATCCGGAGCTCGGTTACGAATAGAGGCATCGCATCTCCTTGATTAGAGCCGGCCGTTCTCGGCGAGCCATAGCACCGCGGCGCCGGTAGTCTCCGGCCGAGCGGCGATCGCGGCCTCGCGCTCATCCATCGCGAGCTCCGGCCGTAGGTGGGCAAGGACGAACTTCGGTAGGTGGGTCGCGGTCGGTTGCCATTGCTCGCGCCAGGCGCGGTCGTCGTCGGCGTACAGGCACTGAGAGACGGGATCGACGACTCCGATCGCGCGGCAACTCTCGCAGTCGCTATTGCGCAGCCACTCGGCGTGGAGCTCGGACATCTGGTCAAGGGCGATCGGGTAATCAAGACGATGGCCGCAGGTCCGGTAGAAGATCGATCGCGTTTTCATTCGGTCGGCTCGCGACTGGCCTCTATCTTTTCGATGCGGCTGCGGAGCTCCTGGATCTGATCATTCCGTTGGCGGTCGGACAGGTATTCCAGGACGGCGCCGGCGATCCAAAGTCCGAGAAGCAAGACGGCGATCGAGGCGTATACGATCCGGTCCTGTCTATCCTTGAACATAGGGGGTTCCCTTACGGCAGGTTGGAGAGCTTCCTATAGCGATCGGCGTCGACGATCAAGATCGATCCGTCCAGGCAGTGGAGCGTGACCGGGCGCCGGCACATCGAGCGGATCAATCCCTGCGCGGCTGGCGACGTCGTCGGCTCGTAGCCGTCGCGGATCGCGGCCTCGCGGAGCTCGAGGATATTCTCGAGTAGCTGCTGCCAGGCGATCGAGCGGCCGGCCTTGTCGAGCTCGTGGCAGAATCCCGTCGTGCTGTTTTGGTTGCCTCGCGGCGCGTCGTCAAACAGATTCATGTGGACGGCTCCTCTACAAGATCAACCATAGACCGACGGCCAGAAGGATCGCCGAGCCCACCAGGCATCCGCTCGGTCTGTCGGGCGGATCGGCCGGACGGGATCGCTTCGCGTCCTGGTACTGTATAACCAACAGAGCCAGATTCATGCTGATCGGTTCACCCCTTCGCACTTTGTCGCTCGCCTCTTCCAAGGCGTCGACTTGTTCCGGCGAGAGTTGATTGATGTCCATCGATGTTGATCCTTTCCCATAGGCGACGGCCGCGGCTGTCGAGCTTTTCATTCTGACCGAAGACGCCGGGGGTCCGGAGTGCGCGGACAAATCTCGCGACGTCGGCTCGGATCTTTGCGTCGGCCGTCGACGGTACCAGTCCGATGCACGGGACGGCGATCGCGGCGCCGGTCAATCGTTGGAGGAAGGCTCGCCGGTTCATTGCTCCTTCTCCCAAAGCAGCGGCGGCTGGTGATTGCGCAGGTGGTCGAGAATAGTATCCTTGGTCCCGCCGTGGATTATCGGCGTTCCATCTGCCCATGCCATGAATGGGACCCACGCCGTAACCCCATCTTCCCCGTCGGCGTATCGAACGGTAATGGTGGCTGTGGCGGTGTCGAGAGGTACGCCTGTCTCCCATTCTAATCCATCGTCGTATACGGTTCCCGACTTCTCCAGCCCCAGCCGGTAGATGATCTCGTCGGGCCTTTCCGATCCGGGAATCATCCCATCGTCTGGGCCATCATACTGATCCTTGGCAGGCTGAGAGGGATCTCCCTCCCAACTCCGCGTCATGCCGACCACTTTCCATGCGCTCATGATTTAATTCTCTCAAACGAAACACACCACACAAATGGATTCACGTCCCAGCCGAATCCGCGCTTCGCGTTGACCGACTCCCATGACTCGATGAATGGTTCGCAATAGTCAGCCACATCGATTGCGGCGCCCCAAGGCTGAACGCCGCCGCTATCAACCATGATCGGCGTTATTCCCATGGCCTTGATGTCCTCTTCGCTGATGTCTTGGATCTGCTCTACGCGGACGTCGGCCACCTCAAGCGTGAGTCGAGATGCCCAACACGGCATCGTGACGGAAGACCGCCACTTGCCGCGCTGGTCATTGCAATTGGTTGGGCCAGCCCGCGAATCATCCGCAGCGTACCAACGAGTGAAGAGGTCATTTCCATAACGCGGATGCCGGCGATCATAAACTTGATCCATGGCCCACTTCTCTCTAAGCCACAGCCGGTCGCCGGGCTTGCCGAAGGGGCACTTGATTTCGTCTCCATATTCCTGGTCGGCGCCCATGACCAAGCTGCCTGGCTCGTAGGTCACTACGTCGTGCCAGAAGTGCCAACCGCGCCCCTCGTCGTAATCAAGGTATTGAAATGGGCCGGGCTGCGGCTTAAAGACCCGGCGGAACTGTGACTGCCGGCTGTCGAGGATCGCGCGGACCTCGTGTGCATGGGCGATCCATCCGCGGTTTCTGTTGGGGCCCTTGACTGGCATAGCCTGCTCCTAGATAAGGTGGCGCACGGCTGTACTGACCAGAGCGAAGCTCAGGCGGGTCGGATCTCTCCGAACCGTGCGCCACCAATTTGTCATGGATTCGTGTTGGTCTCCGTCCCAGTCAGTACGCTTGGCAGCATGGTCGATGGCCTCTAATAAGTCAACCAAAATCTCTTCTGGCCGGTGGATCTCGCCTTGATTCCGGGACCTGATTTCGCGACCAAAGGCACCCGCCGGCCGCACGTTTTTCCCCCAAATCCGCACCCCATTTGCTCCCCATTTGCAACCGCCCCAACGCCGTACCGAACCCCCTCCGCCGGCCCGCGCCCCTCGCCCCCGGTCTCAAGAGGGTCCGGCGGAATGGTCTGACGCCGATCGCGCAACGCCCCAACGCTGCCCCACAGTTCGCCGTAGCGCGTAAATCTTATCCACTCCCCCGGCGGTACTCCCCCCAAATGCGAAGACGCGTCAGGGCGGTGTATGGCCCGTCTATCTTGATATTCCTGTACAGGTACTATTGCCCCTCGCGTGACAGGTATATGTCCCGCTCTTGTCACAACGTATCTATATATACACACACACTTTACACAACCCACCCATCAGTCTGTGACAGATGCGTGACAGGTACGCAACTTCTCCTGTCACGACTTAACCCCCTATACACACCAGACTTATATTGTTTGTGACAGGAGTGACAGGTGAATCCCGTAATATACCCATAGAAACGATATCTTGAGGTAGGACGCGGATCTGTGTGTATGCCTTTATTTCTTTAAATTACATACATATAACCTGTAAACTCCTGTCATACTGTCATTCAGTACCACAACTCCCGCGCCTCACAATACTTAGCTTGTGACAGGTGAGAGACTTCTCCTGTCATCCATCTGTCATTCTGTCACTGAATCTGTCGCATTACTCCATTTCTTGAATAGTGTATACGATTTCGCGACACTTCCACCCTTCCCTTTCTGCGCCGGGGCCTGTGCCCGACCGGACGCGCGCGCCGCGCCCGCTGCGCGCGAAACCGCGTCACTTTGGCACGGTCGTCCTGGGGGTGGTCACGTAAATGGCTATTAGAGTGACCGCGCCATAATGACCCACTCCTATAGTATTTTTAGCCGGTCGTGGTTGAATCAGGACGCCTCCCCCATAGCTCCATGTTAGAAGGTGCGCGCCCGAGAAGTGGGTGTGTATAGTGGGCGGCAAAGTAGAAGGACAAGATAGAGCGGGTAAGAGGGGCGGGTTAAGTGGATGGGAAAATAGTTGAGAAAGTGGTCTAGAAATCCGATGAAGGGGATTGACGGGAGGCGCTTTGATCGGGTATGATCTATTCAATGGATACGAGACGCGACAACGAAAACGACCGCACCGAGGAGACCGGGACCATGATCGACAAATACAAAATCGCAGCGCGGATCGAGATTGCGGGCCTGGACGGATTCAAGGGGACAATGAAGGCGGCGCAGCAGAAGGCGATCTTCGGCGCGTACCTTTTCGGACGGAAGACGATCTCGATTGACGCGAGCGGGCAGGGCCGGGTCCACGGGACGTACAGCTGCGCGTATGGAACGGACAGCGCCTTCTTCGACATCAGCTTCCAGCAGATCGCGGACGACGTGAACGGCGTGCAGGCATTCGGCTTCTAAGGAGCGAGACGATGAGCAAGATGACGAACATCAAACGCCAAGTCGAATGTCCCTGCGGCGGCGACTACTACGAGAAGACTTGGGATTTCGACGCAGACGGCAAAGCGGTGATGGCATGGCAATGTCAAAACTGCCTGCGGAAGACGGCGCGGGTTGCGAAGAAGGTCGGCAAGGGGATGACGCCGAGCCAGTACGACGCGGTTCGTCAGGTGGTGCGGTCGGGTTTTGAGACGACGCGGAACATCGGCGACTACGAGATCAAGAAGATGGAAGCCAAGCGCGAGGCGCGAAGCGGGGCGATCATGCTGTCGATCGTGATGGGCGGGAAAGGCGACGAGGGAACGATGGCCGAGATTTACTGCCGGTACAAGATGCGTGTCTTTATCGGGCGGTCGGGCGGCCTGACGATTTACGTCGATGGCGAGAAGAAGGTGACGGGTTGGAAGGCGCTGATCTACGGATGGCAGAGCCGGTAAAAAAATCGACCGGCTTCGCCGGCGAGGGGGAAAGACGATGCGAGTCCTTGGCGTGAATGATGATCGGGATTCTTGCGACTGCTGCGGGCGGCAGGGGTTGAAGAAGGTTGTTTGGTTGGAGACGGTTGCGGGCGAGGTCGTGGCGTATGGAACGGGATGCGCGGCGCGGGCGCTTGGGATCGAGGGGTCCTCGTCCGAGAAGCGGAAGGCGATCGCGGACCTCGCGCAGGCGGCATTGGTGACAGAGCGGCGCCGAGTTTTTAAGGAAGAGTGCCGGCTGGTGCGTGGGGTTTTCATTCCGCGCGACTTCAGCCTGGCGCGGACGCGGAAGAAGTTTGCGGAAGACAATGGGCCCGAGCGCGCGGTGCAGCTGACCTTCGCCGCGGCCGTAGCCGAACGGATTCGGCGCTGGCCCATCACAAAGTAGCGAGAGGATCAAGACGATGGAACGGAATCACGAACCGGAAGACTTGCGGGTGTTGCGGCTGGAGCGGGCAAAACGATGCAATAATTATATTTCCGAGTCGAAGGGGGTGCTTCGCGCGCTGCTCGGCAAGTTGGAGGCGGCGCTGGACACCGGCGCAAGCCTGCCGGCGCGCCGGGCGCTCGAGGAACTGGCGCAGCACCACACCGACCTGGAGAATGCGATCGAGGGGAATGGGTAAAAATCGTCGGCCCTTCGGGCCGAGAAAGGGTGGGTGCCATGGGTAAAAGGACGGCGATCGATCTCGGGACGATTCCCTTGCTGACTTGTTTTGAATGCCGGCGGGAGATCACCGCGCATCGGTTTCGGGTGGTGGGCCGGATCTGTCGAGTGTGCCAGGAAAAGATCAAAGACCGGCCGGGGCAGCGAGTGGATCTCGGCGGCGGGTGGGCGATCGGGCGGGCGCCGGAGATCTTCGTCTTCGAGCATGACAAAACGGGCGAGCTTTATTTCTCGGCGGAGAAGTCGAGCGGAGACGCGCGGTGGAAGCAGGTCGATTCCTTCGTCCACCTGAAAAACGCGCGCGAGAAATATCCGAAGGCAAACGACCTCCGGCCGCTTGGCGAGGAGACCGGTGATGGCGAGTAGGGCTGAGCGGTTGACGGTTCTCAGTTTCGGCGGCGGTCAGGACTCGACGGCGATCCTTTATCGGTTGCTGCTCGATAAGGATTTCCGCCGGCGCTACGCACCAGGCGATCTTGTCGCAGTAATGAGCGATACGGGCGACGAGCATCCAGCAACATACGAGCATCTTCGATTCTGCCAGCAACTCGCAGCCGGCCGCGGCGTGACGCTTTATTTCCTGGACGCGGGCGGTGAGTATCACTCTGGCGCCTGGCCGGGACTACGCGAGTTCTATCGGCGGAAGAAGGCCTGCGGATCGAAGGGCTACCCAAAGTCGTGTACCGATCAATTGAAGATCCGGCCAATCTACCGATGGCTGCAGAAGTATGTCGCGGATCGCTATGGCGTTCGGAGTTGGGGGCGGGCAAAGGCCAAGCAGCCGTTTTATGATTTCGCCGAGGCGAACGGCAAAATCGATGTGCTCATCGGTATTGCTGCCGGCGAGGAGAAGCGGATGGCGGGCGACAAGGGGATTCCGGTTTGGATGCAGAGGACGATTCGGCGCGTGTATCCTTTGGTCGATGAGGGAATGGATCGCGTAGCTTGTCAGGCATATTGCCGCGAGGTGGGTCTTCCTGTTCCGCTGCCGTCGAACTGTATGCTTTGTCCTTACATGTCGGAGATCGAACTTCTTTGGCTTGAGATGAACTATCCGAAGGATTTCGCGGAGTGGGTGAAGATCGAGGCCGAGAAGATCGCGGCGAATGTTGATGTCGAGCGGAACCTTGGTGTTTTCGGTCTCCGGTTGTTGCCGCAGGTTTTGGCGGAAGCGAAGATCAAGTATGCGGCGATGTCGCCGGCGGAAATCAACGAATACAAAATGTCGCATGGTCATTGTGTAGCGTCGCGATATTAGTCGAAACGGGCGGCGGGCGACCAGGCCTTGGTGGATCGGATCGCGAAAATTGAATCTGCAATCGCGCCGGCCGAATCCGTGCCGGCGAAACTTGGTAAAGGAGAATAAGACCGATGGCGACGATTCGAGAAGTGGAACGCAAAGCTCCGGACTGCTTGATTCCCGACACGCTCGGGATGACCGACACGCGCGATGCCTACGCGGCGCAGGCGCAGTTCGAGGTCGACCTGTACAAGGAAGACGACGACGGTGCGGTTGGGAAGCGCGAGTACCGGCGCTGCAAAAAGTTCCTGCGCTGGTGCGAGAAGCAAGGCTGGACGATCGACGGCGGATGGCCGAAGGACGATGACCCTGAGAAGGAGACCGGGACCGATGGAGATCGATAAACAAATCGACATCAATGGATGCCACAGTTAAAGAGATGCGTGATTTCAAAAGTGCAAGTATCAAGATGGGTAACTAAACTAGGCTCTATTTCAGGAGGAAAATTATGAGTTGGTCAGAGGCTACCTGGGAAAAAGACGGGCGAACAATAACTGGTCGGTATCATTACACGGGGAACGATGACCGCTTCCGTGTGGAGATCGATGTCGAAAATGAAATTACCGGGGGCCTGCAACAACGATTTGAGGTTAACCATCATGGTGTTTCATTCAATGGGTGGAAGTGCGTAAGAAAAAAGACAACTGTGTGGGCATGTGGCCCCGTTACGATCAAGGTCCAGAAAGTTAAAGGTGAATGGGCGGCCATACATTGGGTCAACGGCGCCCGAGACGAAGACAAGACATACTATTCCGGTGGTGGGGATGACAACGCCAAGGACGACGCCATTGCAACAGGTAAGGATATGATTGATCGGCTAAGGGCTGAGTAAAATACCAACATCCACAGATGGTAATGGGGGTGGAAAGATTGTTACATATTGGGAGTTCACAGGGCTGGACGATCGGCGGCGGCTGGCCGAAGGACGACCAATCCGAAAAGGAAGGCGAGACCAAATGACCAGCGACAGGCAGATCGACATCATGGCAACCGACTACGTCAACCAGGCCTTCCGGATCGCGCGCTCGAAGATCTTGCGCGAGATGAAGCGGGCCGGCTTCGGCGGCGAGGAGATCGTCGCGGCGATCATCGCGGCGAGCAAGCGAGCGAAGAGGATCGAGTAAAAGTTGCGAACGCTGGCGTTGGGACAAGCGAAAGTGAAGGAGAGATTTGATGGCAAGAAAGAAAAAGAGCAAGCGTGGTGGTGCGCGGCCGGGATCGGGCCCGAAGCGGAAAATGGAAGATGCTCGTCGGATAACGGTATGGCTTAGCGACGAGCATTTGTCGGTTCTCTCCGCATACGGCAAAGAGCACGGCCTGACGCGTTCCGAGGCGATCCGGACGTTGATAGGCGCCGCGAGTTAACTGGATCGAAGGATCGATCGAGTTAGCCGGGACTTTATCCACTATGACGTTGATTTGGTGTTAATAACCGGTAGAGTAGCAGCCGATATAGAACCGGCGGGACGTGCGCCCGGGAGAAAGACGGATGCCAACTATCATCACGATCGAAGGCCAGGAGCACGATCTCGAAGCGATGTCTCGCGGCGAGCTCCTGAATCTGAAATCTCAAATTGACGGCCGCAAGATGGGGATCGATTCGCAGATAGCCGACGCGAAGACGAAGGTTCATACGTGCGGCGAATACTCGGATCCCTTTTGGTACCGACGCGCGGAACATGCCGCGAGGCGGATGGGCCGTCAAAGTCAAACGATCCAGATCGAACTCGCGCGGAAGAAGGAACTGCAGAAGGAGCGGAACAGAACCGAGGTACCGATCAGCCAGTATTTCCTTGATGTCGCGCGGGAGGAAATGGAACCCCAGGACTTCCGCGACATGCTGGATATGGCGAAGCGGTGCCGGGACCTGGCGAGAGAGAAATCTGATGCCTGACGAAAAGGGAAAAGGTTCGTCTGAGGAATTCGGCTGCGCGCTCGGCATCATTCTCTTGCTCGCCGGCATTATCGTCGGTGCCTGGTGGTCCGGTCGCGGCGATGGTGATCGGTTCGAGTCGATCGAGCGATCGCAGGAAAGGATCCGCGCGCGAATGTACGAGATCGAGACGAAGCTCGAGGAGACCGTCGATGAGTAAGGAGCGCATCGATCAACTGGAGACGGCGCTGCGCGAAGCGATCGAGCTCATTCGCGAATGCGTTCCAGAATTTCACGCGCAGGGAATGGGATGCGGAATCGAAGACCGCAGTATCACCGACCGGTACGAAGCGGCGCAGCACGGGTGGGAGAAAGCGATCGAGCGAGTCGAGGAGCACTTCGGCGACGCGACCGACGAGTTCGAGGCGGTCCTTTTCATTCCAGTCAATACCGTCGAGGCGCCGAAGCTCGTCATCTCCGCGCCGGCGCCGAATCTACTGCCAGAGATCCAGGCCGGCATGAACGCATTCGTTCCGCGCGATCCGCTGCAGCGGTGGACCTACAACGCGAACGGCGCCTACTGTCCGGACTGCGGCGACGAGGACTTGACAAACGAGGTCGGCCCTTTGAGCGAGCGCGAAGGCGCGCTCCCAGATATGTGCAGCCGATGCAATGTATTCTGTAGACCTCCTGAGAAAGGCGATCGCGGTGGGACCTGCAATCGGACCATATGCGAAAACGAAAACGCGCAATGGTTCAATCACTCGACGCGCGCCTGGTACTGCGAGGATTGCGCGCGGACCCTGAATGAGTTCCGGCCGGAAGAAGCCGAGGCGTTTTACGGCCATAACCTTTGTACGTTCGGATCCGGAGGAGCGAGAGAATGACAACTGAAACGAAATCAATTCGGCTGACCGAGCAGGAGGTTTCCAAGGTTCTTTGTGGACTTGACAATGCAGATCCTTTTGTAGATCTCAAGGATAAAATTGGCGACCAACTTCGCGATCAAGCTCCAGAGCCAGAGCGCGGACCGCTGATGGAAGGGCGCGAGCATTTTACGGCCGAGGGATTATTCCGCAGCGATAAATATCCCTGGAGCCAGGACGGGTTCGTTCCGCTCAAGGTCACCGACGAGATGGCCTGGCCGATGCTCCGCGCATACGCCGCGGCGCGCGAGGGGAAGGATCTGGAGTTCACTCGCGATCTCGACGAAGCTCTCGACAAGGTCGGCGCGCCATCGATGAGCCACTTCCTCGCGCAAGGAGAAGACTCCGGCGGATCCATGATTGCTCGCGCGCAAGAGATCACCGATGAGGTCGTCGGGAAAATGATCGACAAGGAGATGATGCGTCTGCATCCATCGTCGCCTTGGGATCGCGAGACGGTCATCATGTTTATTCACCATGCGGCGTTGCGGGGATTGGTCGAGTCGCGCGATATCGTAGAAGGCCTTCAGTCGCCGAGCGCGATCGCCGACATGATGGCCGCGCTCGCCGGGACGCTTGAACAGATGGAAGACGGCCGCGGTCTGCCGCAGGCGCATGAAGGCCACATCCGCCGCCGGGAATTTGAAGACGAGGTCCTGCGGCTCTCGCGGAAAGTCGAGTAAGGGGAATTCAAATGCGACGCGCCTGGTTCTGCGACGGCTGCGACAAGGAACATCCGACGAAGGCTGCGGCGAAGGGCTGTGAGAAAACGCATGAGCCGTTCATCCGCGTCACGGTTTTGGGGATCAGTGGTCTCCAAGCAATGAAGGACTCCGAAACGAAAATAGGAACGGTTGAGTTCCCGATCAAAGACGAGTTCGTTCTTTTTCATCCGGAGCATGGCGACATCGTTATCCAGATCGACAGCCTGATCGAGTCGATCGATACGAATGCGGCCGGGCCGGTTTGGATAAACCGGTTCCTCGACGACGAGATAAAAGCAGAAGCGGAGGAATCTGATGAGTAGCCCACGACCGAAAGTCAATCCGCCGCTCTGCGGTATTTGCATGAGCTCCGTTGACGTCAGACAGGAACCGGACGGCGGATGGCATTGCAGGAAGCAGCGCTGTTTTCGTCAGCGGACGTACAAGCCGATCATGGTTACGGAAATCGAAAAGGACGAACCGGTCTCGATGGGATTAATGAATCGCCTCTGGGCGTTCATGACTCGCGACATCGACGAGGACCGCCGGCCGAAACATCCGCGGCCGGAATATCCCGGCGGTTTACGAAGCCCGAAAGACACCGGAGCTCCGCGGCCGAAACCGCCGCAGCCGGCGCCGCGGAAAGGCGAAGGCTATCGGCCGCGCAGCAGCGGCGACGGCCCACGATGTGGTCCGCCGAAGCGAAGCACTGCAAGGGCGAATCCGCCGCAGGGAAGCGGCGCGAGAGTCGGGACGATTCCGCAGAAGGAGATCGATGTTGGCCGACCGCCGAGCGGCGGAAGCGGCGCGCTGCCGGCACCACCGCCCGATTGCATCTACTGCGAAGTCGGCCGAGTCGTGGAAACGACAAAGTCGAATGCGTTTGAGATCGGGCGCTACCATTGCAAGGCCTGTGACAAGGAGTTCACCGAGGAAGATATCATCAAGGCGAAGAAGACTCCGGTCGAAAGAACGACCGACGCGGTGAAGGCCATCGCCCATGCCGCGCGAACGATGGGAATGTCTGTGTCTGAAGCGACGCATGCGTTCGAGCGATTGAACCGGACCATCAACATCAATGTCGCTGGAGTTGTCGGCAACGAAGCGGAGCTCGTCAAGGCGCTGGAAGAATCCATCGAAGATTCGGACGACGAACTCCTGGAAGAAGACTATGGCGCAACTATGCGAGCATATCGCGAAGAGAGAAATCGGTGCGGCGGCGTTCCGATGTATCCCGAAGACAAACCTTCTTCCGATCCCGAGAAGAAAGACCAGGATTCGCTTCCAACCGAACGCGGATGGAGCAAACGCGAAACGAAACCCGAACCGGAAACTGATGAGCCGGCGCCCGAGACGTCGAGCGCCAGGTGGACGGCGATCAAGTGGATCATCGGCGTTGGAGCGTCGATCGGTCTCGGATGGATTGCGGAGTGGGCATTCTTTTAAGAGGAGCGAGAGAGCGATGGGAAGCAGATCGAGCAAATACACACCGATGGGAAGGAAAATCGCGGAGCTGTCGGTCAACCAGGCTGAGATCGCGAGAATCCTCGGACTGACGCAGCAGTCGGTCTCCGGAAAGTTCACGGGCAAGATCGCGATTACGGTCAGGGATATGGAGAAGCTCTCCACGTATTTCGATGTTCCCATGGTTTATTTCGTGTCGCCGGAGTCGGTAACCATCGAAGCCGCGCGCGCATACATGCAGATCCTCGCCGGACCGCCGGAGACGATCAAGACAATGGAGATCGCTGCAAGTTTCGATCGGACTTTCTCCCGTCAGCTGTATGGGATCGCACAATCGATGCGAGTGACCGCATCGTATTACGAAAACATCGGAGTGATTTCGCCGGCACCGTCACCGGTCGAGGAAACAAAAACCGCCGAAGCGTAGGATTGCCGGCGATCGGATAGGAAATTCACGAGGAGACATCGATGGCACTTTCGGAAAAGGCAAACCAGGCACTCAAAGGTCAGGCCCACGAATTGATCGCCGAAATCAAAAGGATCGAGGAGCCGATCGAGAGGCTCGTCGCCGAAAGGGACGCGCTGCAGAAACAAATCGACGAAGTCGAGGATACGTCGCGCGATCTGAAAGAAGCGACGAATGTGCTCATGGATCTCTGCGGCGAGGAAAAGCCTTACGAGCTTTCCAAGCGGAAGGAAGTCGTCGATTACCTAAAGCCTGGTCCGAAGAGATTCCCAAGGAAATGCGATGTCTGTGGCGAAACCATATACGTTTCCTATGCCCAGAAGAAATGTCCACTCGACGGGTGTAATGGCCGAGTCGAAAAATTGGATCCCGAACCACCGCCGGATCCGGAAGATGATCCCGAAGACGAACTCGATTCCGACGACGACGAGGAACCCGAACGCTCGGACCCTCAGATGCCGATCGACGACGAGGCATGGCGTCAGCCGGGACCGGGGCTCACAAAGAAGGGGTGCAATCGGTGCAATCGAGCGGTGTACGTCTTGGCTCATTGCTCGATATGTCCGGACGAAAGCTGCCACGGGCATCTGGTGGAAGTGAAAAAGTAAAACGCAAAGGACCGAAGATCGGCGACGCGCTGAAGGAACGAATCTTCGGCGCGATCCGATCCGGCTGCGAGGAGATCCGGCCGGAAGGTGTGACGATCACCGAGATCAACGCGATGGCGAAGACCGGACACGATCGTGCCTTCTACGCGACGAAAGCACTCATCGAAGACAAGCGAGTCTTTCTCGCCAGATGCAGAATCGGTGGCGCGGGCCAGAAGGTCAACGTCTATCGAACGACTAAGCATCTCAAATTAACGGAGGATACGGATCCTCCAGATCCGGAGCCCCACGCGGTGGCTAAAAAAAAGAAGAAGATGAAAAAACCGCGGGTACTCTCGAGCGCCGACCGGATCAAGCTGCTGAGAAGTCGTCATAAGGCGCTGCTGAAAAAGAAAAAGCAGCGGGAACGACGGATGGATCGAACGTTGGGCACCCAGGCCGACACAGAAGAATGGAGCGAAGACAAATGAAAAAGAAAACGCTCGACGTCGGCATCGACGTCTACCTGAACGAGCTCCTCGAGAGCCGGCTCCTCATCCAGGCCAGCAGCGGTGGCGGGAAAAGCTATATGCTCCGAGTCCTCGCCGAACAGGCGCTTCCGATCATGCCGGTTTTTATTCTCGATCATGAAGGCGAGTTCGCTTCGCTCCGCGAGAAATTCGACATGGTCCTGGTCGGCACCGGCGGCGACGTTCCCTGCGATGTAAAGTCCGCGGCGATGCTCGCGCGGAGTCTCGTCGAGTTGGAAGTCTCCGCGCTCGTCGACCTTTCGGAGTTGAAAGTACACGCGCGACAAGACTTCGTTCGGGACTTCTTGACTTCGTTGATTGAGCTCCCACGAAAGTCCTGGCCGAGCACCAAGGGGAAAGCCTTTCTGGTCATGGTCGACGAGGCGCACAAACTTTGTCCGCAGAAGCAGGCGAGCGTCGCCGGGCCGGCCGTCATCGATTTGCAAAGCCGCGGACGGAAGCGCGGATTCGTCGGCGTTCTCGCGACGCAACGTCTCAGCAAACTCGACAAGGATGCTGCGGCCGAATGCGGGACGATCTTCGTCGGCCGAACCTCGCAGATCGACGCGAAGCGCGCCTGCGAAATTCTCGGCCTGCCGGCAAAGGAGAGTCACGGCCTGACGCAACTCCGCGCCGGCGACTGGCGAGCGGTCGGTTCCGCGCTCGATCCAGGCCTGCAGAAATTCCGCGGCGCAAAGGCGAAGACATCGCATGCGAAATCCGGCGCGAAGCTCCTGGCTCCACCGAAACCGTCGAAGAAGATCCGCGGGATCCTGCCGCGGCTCGAGAAGATCCGCGAGCAAACGGCCGCGGATCTCCGGACCACCGCGGAGTACAAGAAGGAGCTCGCGAACGTCCGGCGAGAGTTGACGAACGAGCGCAAGGGAAAACCGAAGCCGGAGATCCGGACCGTCGATCGAGTCCTCGGGGATCCAGCCACGGTCGAGAAGGCTGTCCGACTTCGCGATCGGATCTGGGAGCGTTGGGTAAAGGCCGAGCTCCACCCGATTTTGAAGCGGTTTTATGAGATGGTTTCATTTATCAACAAGAAGAAGCCGGACATCCTGAATGTCTATCCGGTCAAGCCGAATCTTCCTGCGATTGAAACGGCGCCGCCTGCGCCGGCAGTTGCGCCACAAGCTCCGCGCCCGGCGGAGGTATCAGCGGCGCCGAGCGGCGATGCGGATGCGCACGAGATGAAGATACTCTCGGCGATCGCCTGGTATGAGAGTGTGGGAATCGAGCAGCCAGCGCGCGCGATCGTGGGCATCATGGCCGGATACAAAGGCGGCGGCCGGTTTAATAAGCTACTTGGCGGTCTGAAGTCGAGCGGTCTCATCGACTATCCAGGGAACGGTTCTCTTTGCCTGACTGATGCTGGCCGCGCGACGGCGCCCACTCAAGAGGCACCGGCGACGCTCGCCGATTTGCATCGGGCTTGGAGTAAGAAATTGAGTTCGCATGAATGGAGGCTTGTCGTGGCTGTAATGAACGAGCCTGGGATGACGCCGGCAGACCTCGCGAGCGCGACTAGTTACACGGTCGGCGGTCGGTTCAATAAACTGCTTGGGAGCATCCGATCGCTTGGACTCGTAACGAACCGGGGCCTGATCGAGCCGACGAATCTGGTGTATCCAGAAGGATTGGAGTGAGAGAGGAAACAGACTGCGGGAAAAGTCACAAGGAGCCGATAAACAATCGGTGGCTGAACCCAAGGGGAAAAGGAGAAGAGCGATGTGCAAGGTAGGATTCGGGATTCGGGATGATGGGATTCGATGCAAGGTTTGCGGAGCCGACAGCGCAGTCACTCCGGTCGCGGAACGATCGGGGGAAAACTTCGACTTCGATTACGCGATCTGCGAGGTCTGCGTCGAGACGGGGATGGAAGAAACGGTCGGTGTTGGTCTCAGCGATCGTGCGCATCTTATGAGCTCGCAGATGCAGGCGCATATCAACCGTGCGACGAACGTTGCGGTCGAGCAGATCTCTGCGAGGATGATCGAGTATCTCGATTCGATGGGAGAGCCGCGAGGGTGAATGATCATCAGGTCTTCGCGATCCAAAGATTTTGGGACGCGAAAGAATCGTGGGAATACCACATGACACACCGAAACAAAAACGCGATGCGGTATGCCGGATGGGATATGGCAAACGCGGCAGGAGACTGCAAAATCCTGCACGCGCTCGTCGACGGCCGGATCCCGCGCGTCGATGAAGCGCTCGCCTTGAGTCGCCAAGGACGGCGCCGCCGATGAAAGTCAAACGGCTATGCGGACATGAGACGACCTTCCCGGAAGAGATCGGGATCTCTGTCATCGACAGACGATGGATGGAAAACAGCGACTGCACCGAATGTCGGACCCATCCAAACTGGGAACCGTCCAGAGGTCATCTCTCGCGCGAGGATTTCATTCGACTCGAGAAGTTCTACCGATCGCCTTTCGCAATCCGAAAGGCGGTCTGCGATCATTTCCTCATTTCCGTCGAGGAGATGATGTCGAAATGCCGCGAGGTCCGGATTTGTCTTCCGCGGCAGATCGCAATGTATCTCGCGAAGACGATGACGGAATATAGTTACCAGGCGCTCGCTCCGATTTTTGGTCGGAAGAATCACGCGACGGTTCTACATGGCGTAAAGAAAATCGGCAAGATGATGAAAACTGACGAGCCGCTCCGAACATCGATAATAGAAATCCTGAAACGCATCGAGTCAGGAGCGGTTGAGGAATGAGATTCGATCGAAAACGATTCCAGGCCGAGGCAAAAGCGGCTGGCCTTGAGGCGACGCACAAAGGGAACGGTCATTGGCAGCTGACCGGTGGCGCGCTCCTGGTCAACTTCTATCCGTATGCGAAGCGTGGATCCAAAATCTATATCCAGGGAACAAACGAAGGCCGGCACGGTACCGCGGAAGAAGCGATCGCCGCAGCGAACAAACGGCCGGACGTCTGTCCTCGCGCGGATCGAGACAAGCGGCGCCGCTTTGGATACCGGGCGAAACGCCGGTGGATGCTCCGCAAATCAAACAACTGCCATTGGTGCCAGGTCGCGTTGACTCTCGAAACGTCAACGCTCGACCATGAGATTCCACTCGCGCGAGGCGGTCTCGACAACGCGAATAATTGGGTGCTTGCCTGCGGTCCTTGCAACGATCGACGGGCGGCGAAAATGCCAGAGCTACAGGAGAAGGATTATGACGTCAGCGGAAAAGATGAAACGGCCGGGCAAGAAAAAGCCGACGAGCAAACTCAGCCGGGCGATGCGGAAACGCCGCAGAAAAAATAAGGGCGGCAGCCGGGCCCTTTCGAGTGACCAGAAAGGAAGGTGACTCTTGCGACCTTTGAAGACTGAAGTCCAGAACGTCGAGATAATGGCGCTGCGGTTTCCGTTCGCGATCGAGAAGGTCTTCTCCAAAAAGGAGAGCGACGATCCGAAGACGGCACCGACGTTGCAGCGTACACATGTCTTCGATTTTGAGGCTGGTCTCCGGTTGATTGTCAGTCGCGAAGATCTGGAGGGAGAGCTCGGCGTTGTGTTCCATGTCTCCGGCAGTGTCTGGAGAAGCGATCGCCTTCCGAATCTGAACAGGGAGTATTGGGCCGGTGACCAGGCGACGTGGATGGTCGGCGAGCTTAATAAGATCGCGCAAGTCGAGCCCAAGTTTATCAATGCAGAACCGGATTTGGTTGCATCGATGATTACTCCGCAGGGTGTGGTGAATTTATTCTTCCGCGATCTCGAAGAGCGAAGGAGACAACCAGGTGCCTGAGTATCATGAAGACAGCGTCTGCGCGGCCTGCGACGGACCGCTCGAGGATTATCGCGACGCGATCTGCGAGAGTTGCGCTCCGCAGTCGCAGTACTTCGAGCAGGCCGCGGCGGCGCAGGAATATCAAGACGGCATGCGAATGCTGGAGCTCCGCCTCGGCGTTTATCAAATGGCGCGATGGAAACGAAGACTCAGATTCCGCAGAAGCGGATAGTTGCGTGGCGCCTGGTTGTCCGTTACAATCAGCGCCTACATCGAATGAACCTCAAACATCGGAAAGGGGGTGATTCCGAATGCGTGGAGACGACGATGAGGAACCCAAACCTCAAGAAGAAGAAAAAAGCCAAGAAGAAGGCAGCCAGGAAGAAGGCCAAGAAGAAACGCAAGAAGAAGGCGACGACGACGATTAGGTAGTCGCGTTGCTTTTGAAAAGGCCGGACAGCGGGGCGCTCTGAAAGGGGCGCTCCGTTTTTTATTGACACTTCATGCCGGTTCTGGCAAGGTATTTCCAATCGGGTGGGCGCACCCAATCCATCGCTCTGGGGGGTCGGACGGTCGCTCCGCCGTTCCGGCCCCCCCCTCCTCTCTCTCGAAAATCTTCGGAAGTATGTACCTTACGCACGGCCCTAAAATCAGCCGATGGCCGACATCAAGAAAATCCCCGCAGGAGATCGGAAATCTCCGCGGGGATCGCAAGTCTGTCTTGAGTGAGGGTTTGTTTATCCAGCCTTGCCGATTGGATCTTTGTACATCAGCCGCTTGCCGACCGTCGCCCGGATCATAGCTACAACGCGTTCCCCATCTGTCATCTTCCGGCGGTCATAACGAAACATGAACTCGGAGAGGTAGCGGTGCAGGTGCTTTTTGCTGACGCTGTGATAGATCCCGTGGAACCCGCGCTTGATGAGCGCGTTGAAGGACTCTGCCCCGTTCGTGTGGACGTTACCGCGGACGTACTCCCCAGCCGTGTGATAGACCGTCTGGTGACTGCGGAACTGCTTGCCTAGGCCTTGGTAGGCGCGGTTTTCATCGGTCATGATATGGGCATCGCGATCGACGAACTCCCGGATCGTAGACTGTAGGGTCAAGGCGCCGACATCCGGCACAACGCGGGCCCGCGCTCGGCCATTGCGTTCGATCAACACCGATACGGCTTGCTTCTTTGTGCCGAGACCGCGCTTGTTGTGCGGGCCTCTGTAGCGGGGTTTGCCACCGATGTAGACTTCGTCCGCCTCCACAGTTCCCTTGAGTTTGGTGTGGTACTCAGGCGGTTCCGGCTCCATCGCAAACCGAATCCGGTGGAGCATGAAGAGGGCGCTCTTGTAACTGATCCCCGTCTGCCGCTTGATCTCAAGAGCGGAGACGCCTTTCTTGGATGTGGCCGCGCGCCAGTATGCGTAGCACCAATGCCGCAGCGCGATCCGGGATTCCTCAAAGACGGTTCCGATCCGGACCGTGAACTGCTTCTTGCAAGCTGTGCATTTCCAAAGGAATCGCTTGTTGCGCGTACCGTCGGCAGATTTCATTTTATAGACGTCGGCGCACTTGCAGCGAGGACAGAAGGGGAGATCGCCCCAGCGCAGGTTTTCAAGGAACTCTACGGCTTTGGCCTCGTTCGCGCAGGCCTCTGGAAGGGCTTGGATCACCGGCGAGATCTTTTCGTTGACTGCTCTGGACATCGTATTCTCCTCTTAATCTATATGTAGTATCCCATATTCTTATGTTTGCGTCAAATACAAAGATAGAAAAGACGGCATTATTCGACACATTCCTTGACAATGCCACTAAGGGAATTAAAGTGAGAAGAGAGTCCCGGTGACGGGATTCGAATCCGTATGGAGATATACTCCCGCAAGTGCCAAGCTTGCTGCGTCTGCCGTTCCGCCACACCGGGGGCTCGGTCTTCTCAGTAGATTGTTTCGAGGTCGGCCCGGCAGGATTTGAGTCTCTAGCTCGCCCTGCCGGGTCGCTTCATGTTCGGGCCGCTCGGTCAGCCGCCATTTGCAACATGTCATCCTCCCTATGAACAGCCCAAAAAATGTGCAGTTGGTATATATATGCTGATGCGTGTCTTAGGTCAATACTTCACCCAAAAAAGTTCTCGTAACTCGTTTCCAGTCTACATGTTAGACCACATCGTAGACTACAAAGTCACACGGCTTTATCTCATAGAGTCATGGAGCCAGGGCTGTAGCCGCGTCACGTTCGCCGCGAGTGGATACTTGAAGTAGTCGGACCCCAATTGCCGATATAGGGACCGATCAACCCTGCAAGAAGCCACCTTGATTACGCCAGCGGCAGTGAGCGCCATCACCCAGACATCAACCCGTGAAACGGTACTCGATGCCTGGAACCCTGCGTGAGTCGCCGAGATCAAGTCGCGCTTTATGGCCTTTGCCGTGAGTCCGGCGGTGAGGTTCGGTTTTGACTTGATCTTGATCGTGACCGACGCATTGGCGGGCTGATAGATCACAGATTCGATCTTGCCGTAGACGCTATGTAGCCTGGCTTTCACGGCTGCTTCGATCTTGCCCTTCCGAGAGTTTCGGCCCAAGTAGACCCTCTTCCATGCGGCTTCGACCTCAGCACCAGATACGCCATAACGGCGTCCGACCCTTGCTGCCATGGCGCTCTCCTCAAGATCTGGATATTGATGGAGTGCCTTTTGATAGGCCTCATATAGCGTTGTATCGTCAACAGTCGGAGATGGGGCTTTCGGTTTGGTGGGCGCCGGCTTTTGCTTGGCAGGCTGTGGCTTGGGAGATGTCGCCTGCTTCGGCGCCGGCGCCTTTCGTGGGGCACGGGGCTTCTCTTGGACCACGGCCTGTACGTACCAAATGATCGCCAGCAATCCCAGACATGCCAAGATCCTCATCGTTCCACCCTCCGTTCAGGCCATAAAAAAGGGAGCGCCGCACAGCACGGACGCTCCCTAAGCAGGCCTACCACAGCCCAACACAGAGGCGGACGCACCGGCGACGCTCCAACACGGAGCTCTCCGGGCGTTCGCGTCTTGTGTTGAGGTGATGCCTAGCGGCACCGTGGTAGTTTGCTTAGAGACGCGCGTATTTGATTGTCGAGAGACCTATGGCCCTCCAGGGTTCAGGGATCGATCTTACCGCGAGGTGTAGCCTTGGCAAGCGAATGGGTGGCGCCCTGGCGCGTTGCCAACACGGGGCGCTTTCTCCTTGCCTTCAGGCCGCAGGAACGGGATAATACCGTCTATGAGTGAGGAAAAGGACAACAAGAAAAAGCCTCAAGCGGACGCCAAGCAATCCCCTGGCCCTGAGCCCGAGCGCGTCAAGATCGATATGCCTTGGGAAGAGGCGATGGGCAAGGCGATCCGCAAGAAGGACCCGAAATCGGACAAGGGTTAAATTTCACCCCTGTCCCGATCAATTTATTCCCCAATATCCACTGCCTACAGACCCCGTGCGTAAGGTACATACTTCCGAAAATCTTTGACAGGCATGACGTTACATCGTTAGGATCGGATCCAAAAGTCTCAGAGGAATTGGCGTGGGCGAACCTTCCAAAACCAAACTGCCTTCTCGCCGGCGTGATCGCGAGGCGACCGGAATACCCGAGATCAAGTCGGTTCCCTCATCTCCACCAGATTACTGCGCTCCCGTCGACGTCGATTCGGAAGACGAAGACGACCCACTCGCCGACCAGAGCGGGTGGCTTCCTGCCGAAAGAATCAACCGCGTCAATGCTCTGGGCGACCCTGGAGAGGTCCTCGAACGAATCGAGATGGAATTCGCGGGGCCCGAAGGTGGACCGGATCCTACACAGCAACTTCCGTTTTGGAATCGTGCCCGCAGTCGAGTGGAGAATTTGGATGTCGCAAACGCTGATGGACCTTCGCAATAAAGCGCGCCTGTCGATCGCCGAGGCGGCAGAGCTGCTCGGGGTCACGGAACGGATGTGGCGCAACTATGAAGACGGATCCAGCGAGATCCCGTCCGGCCGGCTCGTTACGATGGCGCGCGTTCTCTCGCGGAACCGCCAGACAGTTACCGTCGACCAGGTCCTGCAGGCCTGGGCGGAATCCGCGGCGCGCAAAGTTCCCGAAGTCGAGGAGTGGCCGACCTCGTGAGTGCCTCGCTTCCAGTACGTCGAGTTTTCAGCGACTACCGTCCATCGGATACGGCGCTCGAATTTCACAAGACGCTTCATCGATTCCGAATGCTCTGCTGGGGAATAAAATCTGGAAAAAGTCGAGCAGGTGCTGCTGAGTTTATCCGCGCGACACTCTCGAAACCCAACTCGCTGAACTGGGTGGTCGCGCCGACGAACCGACATCTTGACGCGTCGCTCGCCGAGATCATGAAAGTTCTCGCCGGGATGAATCTGAGATTCCAGCGGATGCGCGGCCACAAAAGACAGATCATATTTCCGAACGGCGCCGTCTCTCAGCTGCAAAGCGCCGAGCTCCCTGATAACTTGCGCGGTCCCGGAATCGACGGCTGCATCTGGGTCGACGAAGGTTCGTTCATGACGCAAGAGGCGTGGATGATTCTCCGCGGCCGTATCATCGCGCACGAAGCCGAGGTGCTTGTTACGACGACGCCGAAGGGCCGCGACTGGTTTTACGAGGAACTCCGCCTCGGTGGCATGCCGGCCGATGCCCCTTATGGTGAATTTTACAAAGGCAACCGCTGGGTCTCGCATCGACCGACTTGGGATTTCCCTTGGGTATCCGAAGCTGAGATCGAAGACGCGCGACGGAGTATGTCGACCGGTCAGTTCGACCAGGAATTCGGCGCGAAGTTTATGGCGGCAGCGAGCCAGGTCTTCACCGGAATCGAGAGGGCGCTCTCGCTGGAACCGCTGCCCGCTATGTTCGATGGCGATACGATTCTCGGACTCGACCTCGGAAAAAACCAGGACTATACAGCCGTCGTTGTAATGACTGGCACCGGCCGCGTCCTCTACGTCGATCGCTGGCAGCGCGTCGATTGGAACGTGACGAAGGAACGGGTCCGCAATCTCGCGAAGAAGTGGAAGGCCGTCGTGGTCATGGATCTATCGAATGTCGGATCGACGATCTACGACGATCTGCGCGGCGAGGATTTCGAGCTCCACGGCGTGACGATGCATTCGCCGGACGTCAAAAACGATCTGGTCGAAGCGCTCCAGATGGCGTTCGAGCAGTCGTCGATTGAACTGGTCAGTCCCAAGGCGAACTGGGCCACGACCGTAGAAGACGCGCTGATCGCCGAGCTATTTTCTTATGAAGCAAAATTGACACCAGGTGGTCGAATCTCTTATGGTGCTCCGAAAGGCCTGCATGATGACCTGGTCATTGCCCTGGCTCTTGCTCAATGGGGACGCGTTCGAGGGATGGCCTCCGCGGGAACCGTCGGCCAGGTTATTTTGACGCGGCAAGAGATGGCACAACTCGCGCGGGAGCCAACCGAAGAGGCAGACATGCGCGCGATGGGTCGCAAATTTTCGCGGTTCACTCGGCCACCGCGGGCCGATGGAGGTCGCGGTCGACCAAGATCAATTTTCGGTGGTGGATCAAAAGGCGGACTTTGGAGTTGATCGATGAGCGATGAAACCAGCGAACCGAATGGGCCCGCCGAGCTTGGCGAGAATGATGTTCTTCAAAAGGAACCGGCCGATCCGGATGCCGACCACGGGCAGAATGAAGATGTGACGGATCATTTTCTCGTAGTTATGCCTCGCCCACATCGCCGGCGATTACTTGAGAATGTTCTTCTCGGAGCTCCGTTCCCGAATCCGGATGCCGGCACCGAGTTTGATGATCGCCACTTCCGAAACCTCGAACAGTCCGGTGCGCTGGATCTTCCGCCGGGATTTCTTGAGAAGGCGCAGCGGCTTGCCGTTTTCCTCTGGCGTAAAAACGCGCGCGCGTATTGCGCGACCGAACTTATAACCGATTTCGTTCTTGGCGATAGCATCCGATTCAAAGCGCAAGATGACGAAGTTCAGAAGCTCCTTGATTTGCACTGGAAGCTCAACGAGTGGCCGGACAAGATGCAAGAGCGCATTCGTTCGATGTCTCTATTTGGCGAGCAGCTATATCCGGTTTTCGTCAGCGACGAATCCGGAATGGTCCGTGTCTCCAGTATCTCGCCTTTCCAAATCGTCGCACTAAAGCGAGACAATGAAGATGCCGAAACGCTGACACACGTCAGGACATCCTTACCCGACGGCAGTGGAGAGAAAGATCCGGATGACGCGAATCGCGAGCGCGGCAAAGTCTACACACTCGTCCGCATCACCGAAGACGGTAGCTTGGTCGATGACCATGAAAATACGGCCGGCCTTGCGTTTTACTTTGCGGTCAACCGACTCTCAGGCGCGACGCGCGGATCCCCCGACATGCTTTCGGCGATCGATTGGCTCGAAGGTCTCGACACGTTTCTCTTTGCTGTCATGGAACGCGCGGAGATTACGAACGAGCTCGTCTGGGATATCGAATACAAAGGCGCGAAGGAAACGGAGATCCGGGCGAAGGTCGCCGACTTCACTCGATCGCTTCGATCGGGCGGCGTCATCGGCCACAACGAAGGGATGTCGATCAAGGTCCAGGTTCCGAATCTCGCGGCGACAGATTCCGACAAGGTCGCGAAGCTGATCCTGCGCGAGATCCAGTCCGCCCTGCGCCTGGCCGGATTGTTCTTCGGCGACGCCGAGGATCTGACGCGGGCCTCGGCGAGCGAACTCTCGCTACCGGTCGCGAAGATGATCCAGTCTCGCCAAAACTTCTGGCGGCGCCTACTCACGAAGATCTTCGATTTCCAGATCCAATCCGCAAAGATCGCTGGCAAACTCGACAAGGACGCGAGCGAAGTCTTCGAGATCGACATGGCTCAAGTCTTCTTGCGGGATCTCACGTCGGTTACGACTGCGCTGGTTCCGCTGACGGCGGCGCTCGACATCGCGATCGCGAAGCAGTGGGTCGCGGCCGACGAGGCGCGAATCATTTTCCGCACCGTGCTCGAACAAATCACACGGCTGCCGGACGTGGACGACCTCGAAGGGATGCTTGAAGAATCCCTTCCGCCGGAACTCAAACGAGTGGCGGGCGCGATGGGCGCGATTTGGCAGGAAATGAAAGACAAGATGGCAAAGGGTGAGACGGACGATGGCGACGACTGATCTGCGAGAACAGACTCAGCGACAAGTTGAGCAATACGCTCGGCAATACGCTGAAGCCCGCCGACAATTAAACGGCCTGACTGTTGCCGGCACCGAACAGATCGCGCGCCTGCTGCGCGATCTATCGGGCGAAATCGGCGATCGCCTGGCGACCTTCGTCTTGCCAACCGATCCATTTGTCGATCGACTTCTTCCGCAGATCGCATCTGACGTGCAGAACTCGATCGACGTCCTTGTTCGCGGTGCATCGGTCGAAATGAACCAGGCGTTGACAAGCGCATTCACGCTTGGTGGTCGGGTAACAACAAACGCACTGAATGCCGTCGGTCTCAATCTCGCCTTCCCGACAGTAACGCCGGAGCTGCTCGCCGCATCGAGCGCCGCGACAAGTGGAGTCTTCGCCGATTTCGGAACTCGGCTCGTGGACGATATTCTCTTTCAGATCAGGACCTCCGCGATCGGCTTGCAACCGTCGAGCGGTGCGATCCGAAGGGTCATCGATATATTGGAAACCGGCGGCGCCGGCGAACGAATCAGATTTGCAGCGCAGGGCGAAGCGATCGTCCGCACCGAATTGGGGCGCATCTACTCAAGCGCTCAACAAGCTGCAGCCGAGCAACTCACCAGTTCGGTCCCTGGTATCCGGAAGAGATGGATAACGACGCTGAAAAAGCGCCGCGGACATCGAGAGGCGGAAGCGGCATACGCTCCCGGCGGATCGATCGGTCCGATCCTTATCAACCAGAGATTCAGGGTCACCGATTATTCGCGGACAGGACCGGCGGAATTTTTGACAAGGACGGCGGCCGGCGGCGGAAAGAAGGTCGCAAAGGTGGCGACCTATCAACGGCGCGGACGGATCAAGGTAGACAACATGCTGTTTCCTTTGGATCCTGCCGCGAGCGCTGGGAACGTCGTCAATTGCACGTGTCTGGTAATCGAAGTTGTGCCCGGTCTCGAGGACGAGCAGGCTCGGGCGGTCGAACTGGTTCAAGCGTAAGGAGAAGTCGGATGGCGAAGAAGAAGAGCACGAAGAAGAAGACGCCGGCGAAGGCGCCCGCGAAGAAGGCGAGCAAGAAGGTCGGCAAAAAAGACGATGGCCGTCCTGCAGGCGCTCCGCCGGCCGACCACTGTGACGCCGAGTGGGAAACCGATACGCACCACATGTACAAGCTCAAGTTCGAGCACGTGGGTGACGACAATCAACGGAAGATCAAGATCCCTAAGAAGTAGGGATCTCGAATCCTAACCCTATGATGGAGCTACCGCTGTGACTGATTATCCAGATCTCGACGATGCCAGTTATGACTCGGCCCTAATTCGTTTACGTGAGCAATTCGCGCGTGAGCAAGATGGAAACATCAAAGCGCGAGCTCTCAAGGTGAATGATCCCGAGTTCCTGCTCGGCCGGCTGGCCGATGAGAAGGAAGCGCTGCTCGTAACGAGAGTCACGCGCAAGAGCCTGGAAGGAACGCCGTTCTTGCTCGTCAACAAAAAGAAGGACGATGACGATCCGGTCCAGGCCTTCGCCGTCGTTGAATTCGAGCAAGAGGAAAATACTGTCGAGAACCTCGAGGCGCTTGGCAATCGTGTCGCCGGCGTCGATGAACTATCACGAACCGACTTTGGTAAAGGTGGCGAGAAGGCTGGCGATGCGCTCTACGTCTTAAAGCTCTCCTTGATCGATAAACTTCCACAGCCGGTCGCGCTCAAGGGACCACCGCCTGGACGACGGTTCGGTGGCGATGTCGACCTCGATCGTGATCGTTTGAAGGAGGCGTTCCATATCCGCGGCGCACACTGGGAGCCGGTACCGGACGGCGGGACCTGTCCGGTCAGCCATCCGAACAAGCTCGATGGACCGGATGGAGGTCCGCGCTGCTACACCGACTCCGCGGCCGAAGCGCTCAAGGCATTGCGCGAACGGCAGAGCGAATCCGGCGCCGACGTCGGCGCGTTCCTGAAAAAACTCGCCGACGAGAAAGGTCTGACCTTCGCCGAGATCGCCGAAGGATCCGGGATGGCTCCGTCGACGGTCAGCCAGGTGCTCAATGGGAAAGTGAATCGGCCCGATGACAACTGTCTGAAGGGATTCGCGAAGTACTTCAATATTTCGGAAGAGCGTCTATTCAAGATGCGTGAGTCAAGCGCCTCTCAATTCCGTGAACAGGCATCGGAGCGGACCGGACAGCAAATCGCGCCGTCCGGATTGCATGAGCATCCGCATCCGCCGAACGGAATCCACACGCATCTGGGATCGCCTCCAAACTCCGGCGGGCATGAACACGAACGCAATCCCGGAAGCGGCGCCCATCGCCACCGCGACGGCGATCCGATCGACGGCTTCCACCTCGGGGATCCGACCGACGAAGGCGCACACGTTCATATCCTGGCGAACCGCGAAAAGGTGCCGGCGCTATGGGAGTGGTACCGGAAAGTTGTCGGCGCGCATTTTCCGAAGCACCAATGGCTCGAAGGCCATAAGGTGACGTGGGTCGCGGAGCTCCAGGAAGACGGAACATTCGGAGAGGCGCGGCAGACCGAACAAGGCGACTGGGATATGCACGGCCTTTGGGCGATGCATTCCGCCGGCGCGAACGCAAAGCAGCACCAGGCCGTCCATCTGGATCCGGAGACGCGACTCGTTCAGGTGTTCTATGAATTCGAGAACGACGAACGCCGCGAGGCAACGGCCGAAGATTTCGAGAAGGAGGTCGCCTGGTTCGATGAAAACCTGCCCTTCCCGCGGGAGGAAGTAACGAAGGCGCTTGGCGAAGACGGGGAGTTCCAGGAGGCTGGCGTTCGGTTCATCGGCAATTGCGCCGGCGCCGAAGTCGCGTTCACGATGCGTGAGGTTTCGCTCGACAGCGCGCGCAAGATCGCGAGCGATTTGTGCGAGGCAAATCCGGAGATGGCCATCTCTATTTGCTCTGGCGACTTCTCGTCGACGGTGGGGCCTCGCCGGCAGGCCGACCGCAACGGCGCCGTCCGGCTGCGGGGATCCCTTGTTGGCGATCTCTTTGCGAACAGCCGCGGGCTCGTCGCGAATTTGCGCACGACCGATCTGCGCGAGGGCACTCCGGTCGAGGACGATCAATGGGCGGTGGCGATCGAGGGTGGGAATCGACACGCCAGATTTTTACATCTACCCAATCTTTCTTCCGAGGATCTGAAGGCATTTGTTGGAGAGATGGCACTCTCGAATCCAGACCGTGTCTTCCATCTCGCGAAGGCGACGGAGCGCGATAAATCCGCGGGCCTGGTCTTCCGGATCGCGGCCTCGATGAATTCCGAAGGTTAATACGAGGCACAGAAAACGCGTGCGCCGAGATTTCGCAAATTTCGGCCGCGCTTTTTTGCTGTAGCTGTCCATCCTCGCTGTTGCCGAATGGATCTGATTGAAATTTGCGCCGGCCAGAAATCGGAAACGCCGTTTCACAATTTTCCGATGCTGTCTTGACGATATATCTGCGCGCTGGTTATACACATCGTTCATGGAACCCGTGTCCGCATTCCACGAAAGTCTGATGACCGCCTTGCAAGAGGCCCACTCCGAGGGATCGGAATGGGATGTTGTCCTCATCGAGGCGGGACTTTCCAAAAACGGCACGTACTATTCCGAAGAGACCCTTCAGAAATCGGTGCCTCTATTCGAGGGCGTGAAGGCCTGCGTCTATCGCTTCGGTGAAAAACTGGATCATCTGCCGGAAGACATCGTCCGCGCAATGCCGCAGGGCCTCTCCGGAAACGTCGTCGGCTGGTTCGAGAAGGCTCGGTTCACCGAGTTCACGAAGGCTGACGGATCCACGGGCAAAGGAATCATGGCGCGCTTCCGGATCCTCGAAGGTGCGAAGTGGCTGCGCGATAACCTGGTCGATGCTTGGAAAAGGGGCAAACGGGACCTTCTCGGATTCTCGATCGACGCTCGCGGGCAAGCCCGCGCTGCAGTCATTGGCGGACAACAGGTCCGCAAGGTCGAAACGATCACGAAGGTCGAATCGACTGACGTTGTCACCAATCCAGCAGCGGGTGGCGAGCTCTTTCGCCTGGTCGCGAGCTTCAACGGGGAAGCAGACTGGAAGGGCCTGGTCACGATTCTGCAGGAAAGCCGGCCGCAGTGGTTTGATGGATTTGCCAAACCGAGCGCCGGCGCCGACCTCCAGGATTACGCGCTTCGCATCATGGAATCGGTGCATGATCGGGCCGAGGAAATTCTGAAAGACGACGTCAAGGAAGACGAAATCAATCGCCTCGCCGAAGTTTCGCGCGGCATAAAGACAATGGCGACCGCCATCCAGATGATCAAGGACGGCAAGGTCGACGATGCAGTCAAGCTGCTGCAGCAGTTCGTCGAAAATCCGGTGCCCGAAGGGGGCGACGAGAGAGCTCAACGAATGAGCTCAGTTTCATTTCCATTCAAGAAACAGACCGCCCCCGCAGGGCCCGCCAAGGAGTCAAAGATGAGCGACGAAACCATGACGGCCGAACAGATCGAAGCGAAGGCCAAGGAACAGGCCGACCTCGACGCGAAGCTGAAAGAGCGCGAAGACGAGCTCGCATCCCGCGAAAAGGAAATGCGCGTGTCGGAAACGACCGCCCGCATCGACGCGAAGCTGAAGGAAAGCGGCCTGCCCGAATTGGCCATCGCCCGTCTGCGCGAGCAGTTGGTGGCGAAGGCCGGCGGCGAAGAAGCTCTCGCCGACGACGCGATCGACGCGCTCATCAAGTCCGAGGTCGACTACGTCGCCTCGTTCAAGGAAACCGCGCCGGCAGCCGCAGCCGCAGCGAGCGGTGCAGCGGCGCTGCCTCCGGCCTCCGGATTGGCCGACGCGCACCAGGACACCTCGAAGCTCGGCGTCGGTGACGACGAGATGAAGAAGTACGGCCATGCCTGGGATGGTTTCTTCGAGGGCGACGGCCGCATGGTCGAAGGCGTTCAGCCGTTCCGCTCCGTCCGCCAGGCCTGGGGCCACATCACCGGTGCGTGGTGCGATCCCGAAATTCTGGCATACCGAATCATGGAAGCGTTGGGGACGGCGTTTCCCAGAGATCCCATCACCCAGATGGACAAGCATCTCGAGATCGTTCGTGGACGATGGGATCGGTTCCGGGAGAGCCAGCACTTTCTTCGCGAAGCGATCATAACGTCCGACTTCCCGGTGTCGTTCGGCGACTCCCTGTTCCGTCGGATGCAGAAGGAATACAGCGAAGACCCGCGCAACGATTGGCGGGACATCGTCAGCACGATCGAGAATCTTTCCGACCTGACCAACTCACAGAATTTGATTCGGATCGGTGGCATCGGAACACTGCCGGTCGTCAACGAGCAGGCGCCGTATCAAGAGCTCGACGGCGGAGTCAGCCCGACGGAAGAAAACGAGCAGCTGACGCCGGAGAAGCGCGGCGGCTTGGTCAAGCTAACCTGGGAAGACATGCTCGCGGACAAGGTCGGCGTCATCCGTTCGATCCCGCGGAAGCTCGGCAGCGCATCTGTTCGCACGGTCCATGAACTCGTCTGGGACGAGATTGAGTCGAACCCGGTGATGGCGGACGGAAACGCTTTGTTCTCCGCAGCGCACAACAACATTCTGGTCGGCGCCGGCGCGATCAGCTACGACAATGTGTCGACGCTGATGGAACAACTCAAAAAGCAGACCGAGCAGGACAGTGGAAAGCGGCTTGGTCTGCGCCCGTCCTGGTTGATTGTCAGTCCGGATCTGGCCAAGGAGGCGAACGAAATCACCGAGTCGAACGCGAAGCAGGTTGCGGCCGACGATGCCACCACTCGTTCGTTCGTCAACGTCAAGAAGGTGAAAACCTTCGAGACGTTGGGCTTGGGTGTGACGACGCCAAACATCAACAAGTATTATGTGACGACCAACAACCGCGATGGCGGAGAAACGATCGTCGTCGGATTCCTCGGCGGGCGCGATCGTCCGGACATCTTCGTCCAGTCGCCGGTCGATACACCGACGTCGGGCGCGGCCTTTACCGCAGACGAACTTACATTCAAAGTGCGCCTGGGTGTTGGAGTTCAGGTGGCGGATCACCGCTGGGCGCAGGCATCCTTGGTTCCGGGACCGTAAACGGCGCCACTCAAGAGTTGAACTGACCCGGCTCGGCCGGATACGAAAAATAAGCGACAGGAGAATCTCCGATGGCAGCCACAAAACCGAATCCGCAGCCGGCGACGCAGCACGGCCGCGTCCCGGTGTCATCCCGCATCATCATCGCGGGCGCTGGAGCCGAAACGACTCCGGTGTGGCAGAACAACCTTGGCCACAAGGTCCGGGTCGTCGAGGCCAAGTACATCCCGGAAGACGATGTGACCGGCGACGACACCAACAACTTTTTGTTGGCCGTCAACAACGAGGGCACCGACGGAACCGGTACCGATGTTGTGGTGCCGGCGAAGGAATACGATACCGGCACGGACATGACGCAATTTGTCTCCGATGACCTTCCGGTTTCGGCGACTGTGGCGGATACCGAAGTCGAGATTGACGAGGTTCTCGTCTTGGCCAAGACGGTTACCGGGGGTGGCCTGGCGTTGCCGGACGGAAAGCTGGTTCTCGAGGTCCTGTACGTATAAGGGCGCGAGCCGAAACCTTGATTCCCGAAACGCCGGGCCGGGCTTTTTCCCGGCTCGGCGTTTTCTTTTGAGCGAGTCAACCGCGGAGATCAAAACCGATGCAGACTTCAGTCAGGGTGGATACCCTCAAGGACAAAGAGAGTCTAGGGGTCGGAGCCTTTGTAGGAACAGCGGTTCGAGACATCGCTGCGACCGAGGACCTCGAGGCCTGGTTGAACGTCTTCGATGTTGGCGGTGCCGGCACGGTTACTGTCAACGTCCGGACCTCGTATCTCGACGAGCCGGACATCTCCAATCCTCTTGATTGGCACATCATTGGAACTTTCGCAGCGGTTGCTGCCGTTGGTATCCCGACACCGCTCGCCTTCACGCGAGGCGATACGCCTCTCGGCAAGCGCGTTTCAGCAATCGGATCGGTCGCAGCGAACGCGGTGGAGTTCGAGGTTGTGATGGTCGTGAAGGAACCTTCAAATTAAGGATCCGCGGTGGAATTTACGCTCGACAAAATCCTGAATCGCGTTCGCGCAAGAGTCCAGGACGATACGCCGTTCGGAACTCCCCTGGAGTTCTCTGAGCATATCGATACGGCGCTCCTGCAGGTCGATAAAGACGCGGCATTCCGAACCGTCTTTGATATCGTCGGCGACGGTGGTGGAGACTATGCGCTCCCATCTACCTTCCAGCGAGGCTATGACGACGTCCGAGACGTCGAGGCGCCGGCAGGAGAAAATCCGCCTCTATTCCGAGCCCGGAATGACGAATGGTTCTTGTACGAGGATCCCACAAAACCGGCCGGCCAGGAGATGCGGCTGCGGTTTAAGACCTTAAGCGTCAAGCTCAACGATCTAATCCGCGTAACAACGCTCGGGCCTCATACGGTCACGGATACCGAGTCAACTCTTGACCCCAATCAGTTCTTGGGTGTAGTCTACTTTGCGAGCGCGGAGGTGTTCCGCTCTCTCGCAGCCAGGTTCGGCCAGACGACGGACTCGACGATCGCGGCCGACGCGGTCGATTACGCCGGCAAGACGCAGAGCTTCTTGTTCTCGGCCGAGAGATCCGATCGCCGGTACAAGGAAATAATTGGATTGGGTGAAGGCACGACAAAACCGGCGCAGGTCCTGGGTGAGTTCGATATGATTCATCCGCAGTTCGGCGATATGTTGTTCCGTCCGAGGCGGTGGCGCTGATGGTTATGGAAATCAAAATCACTCTTGGTCCGTTGCCGCGCGCTCTCGATCCGGTGGTCACTCGTCGGATCTTTCGTACCGAAGCGCAGCGTGCGATCAACGAGGCGAACGCGATCGTCAAGCCAGCAATGATTGCGGCGTCGCCTTTCGGCGGGACGAACGCGCTCCGCAGATCTTGGCAGATCGTTCCGGCTCGGCCGGAAGCAGGATCCGTCATCGGCGCGACGCGGTCGACAGGACCAGGCGCGATCGCGGCGCTCGTTTTAGATGACGGCGCGCAGCCACATTTTCCGCCGGTCGGCGATACGGGCGAGCCGGCTCTGGCAACCTGGATCCGCCGAGCTCTACCAGGATTGACGGATCCGTTCGTCATCGAGGACGGCGAGAAGCGGCCGGCCGACGTTGGCAATCCCGAGGACGTCCGGAAGATTGCACTCAAACTCAGCCAGGCGATCAATCGTCGCGGCTTTCCGCGACCGGGCCGAGAGAAAAAAGTCTTCACCAGAGTATTCCGTAAACTGACGCCAGCGATCACGCGGATAATCCAACGGATGGTTCCGCGCATACAACGCCGTTTTGAACAGGGCGCATGAATGGGATTTGCAACATTCAGAGACGAGGTCAAGACAACGCTGGAAGCGGTCGACGGGATCGGGCGCGTCTACGATTTCATGCGGCTCCTGACTCATTGGGAGAATTTCAAACGGGACGCGGTCGCGGATGGCCGTGTCAATGTGTGGGAGATCACGCGACTGACGCTCGAGGAAGAGCTCGAATCTCCACAAGGGCAGGGTGCGGTGGAGGGGTGTTTTCGGGATGCGCATCAGATTGCGATCATCGGCCACTTCTCGGTGAAGGACAAAGACGAAAGCGAGAAGACCTTTCAAGATTTGATCGACGCGATCGTTACTGCGTTTCGAGTAAACAATACGCTGGGCCAGCAAACGCTGATTCCAGAGCAACCACAAGTCCCGAGCATAGGACACGAGATGTTTGCGAGCGTGTTATGTCACGCCGTTCAAATTAACTTCCTCGCCGTCGAGCGAACCGGAGGGTAACGATCATGGCCAACAAGAAGCCAGCCGACAAGAAACAAGAAGTTCCCAATCCCCGGAAGGGTGGATCGTATACGGTCCAACCCGACGGCAGCTTGAAGAAGAATCAGCCAGGAGCGGCACCGAAACCGCCGGCGCAACCCAAACCTTCCGCCGAAACGTCCGACGGCGGTCAGAGCGGAGGTGAATAACCATGCCCCCATTTATTCCTCGTCGTCAGCAGTTGCTGGCAAAAGTCGAAGTGACGTCTGGCGTCGATGCGGTGGTCGCTGCAGCCGACGTCATCCATCCAGTTTTCGGATCGCCCGAGTGGGCGCCGACGGTCGAGATGAACGAGCGCGAAGTTACGCAGCCATCCTTCTCGCAGATCCAGCAGAAGGCCGGCGAGCAATCCGCGCAGGTTACATTCTCGACCGAACTGAAAGGATCCGGGGTCGCCGGTACGGCGCCACCGAATTTATCGGTCTTACTCCAGGCCTGCGGGTTCAGCGAAGTCATCGTGGGCGCGACATCAGTAACCTATGCGCCGGTGTCCGAAGACATCCCGTCGGTGACAATCGAAGTGCTCGAAGGGAGCGTCGACTCGGGCGCCGGCACCGTCAAACGGAAGCGACTCCTTGGCGCGCGCGGCACCGTCAGTTTCACGGCTGTCAAAGGCCAGCCGGTCTTGGCGAATTTCGTCTTCACCGGAAAGTACGTCGAGCCGGATGACATCGCGGCCTTCTTCGCGGTGCCGTCGATTGGACCGCTGCCGTTGTCGTTCCTGAACGCAGCGGTCTCGATACTTGGCGTCGGCACTCACAAGATCCAAAACCTCGAACTCGACATGGCGAACGAAATTGTCATGCGGAACGACGTGAACGAACCGACGGGCAATTCGGAAGCGCTCTACGTCGCCCGCAAGCCGGTGGGATCGGCGGATCCGGAACAAGTCGCGACAGCGACAGACAACTTCTTCGCCGACTGGACGGACGAAGTTCTTGCGGCGATCTCCTATGCGTTGACGGGCTCGGCCGGAAATATCGTGACGGTGACCGCGCCGAACGTACAGATTACCAGCATCGGCGAAGGCGATCGTGATTCGGTCCGAATCGAGTCGCTCGACCTGGCACTGATTGGCAACAGCGACGACGGCGACGACGAGCTCGCCCTCGTCTTTACATAATCCGGCGGCGACTGCTTTCTTTTTCGGACCCGACTCACCACAGGAGGACAAGGCATGGACATTTCCAACTTTCTCAAGGACGAAAAGCTCGACGCAAAATGGTATGGGATCCCGGACACAGACGTTCAAGTCCAGATCCGGAATCTCAAACCGCAGCGACGCAGCGAGTTGATCCGGAAGTGTACGACGACAAAGGTCAAGCGGGGACGCAAAGACGAGACTGTCAACGCTCCCAAGCTGAATGAACTCTATATCTGTGAATGTATCGTCGGATGGAGGGGCATCAAGGAGGGGGAAGAAGACTTCCCGTTCTCCGAAGAGAACGCGATTGCGCTCGACCAAAACTGGCCGGCGTTCAATGCGCTCTGGAACGAAGTCATCGAGAATCTCTCCACCACCGCCGATGCGGTCGAGGAGCTCGACGAGGGAAACTCCGAGAGTGGGCCGACTACCACCTAGCGTGGTGGCACCAGGCGCGTCTCGAACACTGCCGGCTTTGTCGCGCCGGCGAAGAGATCGAATGCCTCGGTGAACAAGAGGCCGACGGAACTTGTCCTGTCTTTGAACAGGCGCCTGAACTCGAAGGGGATAACCTTCTCGTTTATGCGGTCTACCAAGCGGCGCGCGCATCGGCGATGCAAATCAACGCGGAGGACAAAACCTACGCATACATCCGGCCGGAATCTGTCTTGGCAATCGTTCAGCTGAAATTGATTCCGGATGACCTCTGGCCGATGATCATCGACCGGGTTCAGATCCTGAACGAGACCGAAAACCGGCTGCGGCCGGTTAAGCCGAAAAAGAAGTGACATGCCGGATCTTCCATTTCGCATCATTGTAACCGATGCCGGTACGGCCGTCGTGCGGCGGTTCGGCGCAGCAGTGCGCAAGATCGGCGGCCTTGGCCGGAGCATCGGCCGCGGTCTCTCTCGCGGATTTAGTCTTGCCCAAGGTGCCATCGGCGGCGCCATCTCTCGTGTTTTCAATCTCCGCAATGCACTACTTGGCCTTGGCGTTGGTCTGGCGATTCGCAAGATCGTCGATACCTTCGGTGGCTTTGAGAAGCAGATGAACACGGTCCGCGTTTTGACGCAGGCGACCACGGCAGAATTTGAGGCCCTGACTGAGCAGGCAAAGCAACTCGGCGCAACCACGAAATTTTCCGCGGCCGAAGCAGCGGAAGGAATGAACTTTCTCGCAAAGGCTGGCTTCGATGCGAACGAGGTTATGCAGGCGCTGCCGGATACATTGACTCTGGCCGCGGCGGCGAATCTGGAGCTCGGGCAGTCGGCCGATATCGTTACCAATATCCTGACTGGTCTCCAGCTTCCGATCGAGGATCTGACGAAGGCTACCGACGTTCTCACTCAGGCGTTTACATCATCGAATACCGATCTCGCGCAACTCGGACAAGCCTTCAAATTCGCGGGACCGCTCGCGACGACGGCCGGCCTGGAGTTTGAGGAAGTCGCGACGGTCCTGGCGTTCCTGGGGAACGCCGGCATCCAGGCGAGCATGGCGGGCACAACTTTGCGAGGCGCGATTGCACAGCTGCTCAAACCGTCGAAGGAAGGCGCGGCGGTTCTCGACCGGCTCGGCGTTACGGTCAAGACGGCCGAAGGGAATTTGCGGCCATTCGCCGACATCATCGAGGATCTCGAACCGATCGCTGGTAATGCCTCAGACATTCTGGCGGTCTTCGGTCGACGGGCATCTGGGATTGCGAATGTTCTCAAGCAGGGATCCGGTGCCTTCCGCGAGTTCGCAGACGGTCTCCGCAACTCCGGCGGTCGTGCGGCTGAGGTCGCCGCGGCGCAGATGCAGGGATTAACTGGTGCGATCCTTCGGATGAAGGCGGCGGTCGAAGGCGCGGTCATTGAGATCGGAGATCAACTCGCGCCGACGCTCATCAACGCGGCTGAGGCAATCGCGACCTTCGGACAAAACGTTGGTTTGGCGATCCGCGGGCTTTCGTCGGCAGCTCAAGAAGCAGGGGAGGCATCGAAGAACGCCTTCCTCGATTTCATACCTTCCGCCGAAGCCATGGTCCGCGCCATTCAAGGAGTCCGACGCGCGTGGATTGGATTGGAGATCGCGGGGAACTTGGTTAAGCGGGCCTTCTTGGAGGTCGCCTTATTTGTGAACGAAAAAGTCTTAGGGCCGATCCAGACAGCTATGCTTGGGACCGCCGAGCTCGTCGTCTTGACATTCAATACGATGCGCCGAACTGTCGGGAATATCTTCGCGTTTCTTTTTGGTCAGGTGCAGCTTCTTTTGGAACAAGCAGCGGGAATCGCGCGAGCATTGCCAGGACAAGCGGCTGCGAAACTCACGGTTACGTTTTCCCAATTAGCGACATCGATCGGAGGCGTCGCCGAGGGATTTGAGGATCTACCAATCAAGACGGCCGCGCTCGAGAGCGTACAGAAAAAACTCGCTGAGAGCAATCGCGAGCAGGAGGAAACCGTAAAACTATTGACTGGCGCGCTCAGTGCGAACAAGATCGAGATCGATAAAAACGTCGCCGCGGTCAATGCGCTGGATAACGAGACATCGTCGATCATTGCCAATATCAATCGGGCCACTGAAGCGCTGAAACAACAAGCGGAAGCGACTAAAGACGTGAGTGCGGCAACAAGACAGGCGACAGCCGATGCGGAAAAAGCAGCACAAGCTTTCAAAACGGAAGTCGCGGCGGTCCTTGCATTTGGTCTCGACCCAAGAGATACCGGATTCGAGACGATACGAATGCAGCTTGCGACAATTGGACCAAATGCAATCAAGGCCGGGCAAGATTTTGAGGCAGCGTTTGAGAAAGTGCGTACTGCCAGTGAGGCGATTGGGCCTGAGCAATTCGCTGTATTTGAACAGCAGACTGACGCTCTTCTGGAATTGATTCGAACATTTGAGATGCTCCCAGAGGCAGCACGAGCATCTTTTGATGGACAGATTTCAGCTATTAGAGATGGAACTAAAACGAGTTCCGAAGTACTTGCCGAAGGTATTCGAGCGGATAGCCTAACAAGACGACAAGCAGCTGCTAGGGATTTGTCGGTCGCAGGAGCTGTGTTCGGCGCGCTGGCAAATCTTGCCGAAACAGAAGGCAAGAAGGGGTTCGAAGTTGCGAAAGGGCTGCGGATTGCTGAGACGATTATAAATGGTCTCGCGGCATCGATTCGGGTGTTTGCTGATCCGACCATCCCGTTCGAAGTCGCTGCGGGTTTATCGGCTGCAATCATCGCAAATACATTTGCGACGGTCCAAAAGATCCGCGCGACGCAACCTGGCGGCGGCGGCGGCGGCGCCGGCGGTGGAGGGCTCGGCGGTGCTGGCGGTGGTGGTGGCGGTCAACCAACGGGCTTGGTGGTACCAGCCCAAGAAGCCGAGCAGGATCGTGGACAGCAGATCACCATTTCAGTCGCTGGCTTTATCGGTAATGAGCAGGAGCTCGCCTCGCAGCTGAGTAACCTTATCCGCGAGGCGCAAGGCGACGGCGTCGACTTCAGCCTGGAGACTTCGCGTGGGTAATCCGATCCTGGGATCTGATTCGCTGCTCGATGACTCGAGCGTGACGACGACACCGAGCGTCGCGGCCGATGCCGCATTCCCTCTTTCAAACCTGAACAACGATCGTCCTTGGAGCCCGTACAAGATGGGGTCGTCGAATGTGACGTTGACGATCGAGTCAGACGCTGGCGTCGGCAATACGAAGACAGTCGACTACTTTATGCTCGTCGGCCATGACCTATTCGATCCGGCCCTGGATGGACTCGGGCCGATTACGTCTCTATTCTTCGAGCGATCCGCGGACGCGGCAGCCTGGTCGACGGTCTTCTCGATCGTTCCTGGGAGTCTGCCGATCGGGAGCATCGCCGACAATAAGATCATTGCGCGCTTTTTCTCGACGCCGATCGTCGACCGCGCGTTCCGTCTCCGGCTCGAGCGTCCAGCGAACGCGTTCATCGCGACCTTGGGAGAACTCCAATACGGGAAAGCCGTCGTCTTTCCGACGGGGGTGCTGCGAGGGTTCGATCCGAACGTCGAGTCTTTGAACGCGCGCCGGTCGCAATCGCAGACGGGACAGATCCTCGGGACCACCGAGCGATACTCTGACCGAAACGAGACCATAAATATTCCGCTGCTACCAGCGAGCTTCGTCAACGGAACTGACGTCGGTGAATTCAAGGAGTGGTGGGATAACGAGGGGTCAAAGTTGAAGGGGTTCCTCTGGCATTGGAATCCGGATCTGGATCCCGATGTAAATCCAGGCGTCTTCGAGAAAGATGCATTCTTTGCGATTGTGGATCCGCAGAGTAGAATCAGCCGTCCGCTCTCGACCCAAGTCGCGACCGGATTGCGAGACGTCAACTTCTCTGTAACAGGACCGAAGGAAGAATAACGTGGCGATTCCGGCACCAGTACTCGACAACAAAGATATGGTGGCATCGGTAACGACACTGGATGAAGATCAGGCAACGGTTACGGTGCTCGTCTCGACTCCGGATTCGGACAGCTATGTCGAGGTCGTTGTCGGTGGGACGCAGGTATCGGTTGGCGACGGCGTCAAAACGAAGTTCTGTTACTTCTCGAATGACGGTGGAGCCACGGCCAAGGCGATCGCGGACATCGCATCGGGCGATACTCTACACTGGATGGGATCGATCGCGGGCTATCAACTGACCGTGGCGATGCGAATCGACTTCAACCACATCGCATAGGTGACGCATGGGAAATCAGCAAGCTAGACAAGTTGAGGTGGAGCTGACGCCGGTGAACTATACACCGGGATCAGCGGCAAATCTGGAAGGTGATCTGGAGGGGATTGATGCTGCCCTTGGCAGCGGCGACAAGGCCATTGCTTATCATACGGCGGCCCAGGCCATTGCCATCGCCAACACTTGGGAAGACTTGATATTTGATACCAACGTTCTTTTAACGGGATGGACGCATGCCGTCAGCACGGCGTTATTTACCTCACCGGAGACGGCCCTGTTCAGGGCCATACTCCAACTTCACGCAGAGCAATCAGGAGGCGGGACGGCCCCGTTCGGAGTCAGGTTCCTATTTAATGGAGTGGAGATTCCGGGGTCGGCACGGTCCTTTGAGATTTCAACCAATAACGTTTCGAATCTTATGACTGTAGCCTTCCCATTTAACGCTGTAACCAGCCAGGACTTCAAGGTTCAGGTTTCTGGGTCAGGAACCATGTCAACCGTTTTACCTGCAACTGCCGCGGCGCCTGTGACAAACGTTTCGGCGGCACTGGAAATTGCGAGGCTCTAATGGCAGACTTCCCTACTGATCTACGGATGTTCAGGAGCCAGGTCTCTGATCTAGGGCTTTCCTATGTGGACGCAGAAACGATTCAGATTGCGATTGGTGCATGTCGAGACAAAGACGATACATGGTGTATCGAATTGGGAAGCTCACAGAATGTCGATCTTTCCGCATCTGGGGCTAATGGCCTTGATGCTGATTCGGAGGCGGCTGATACGTGGTACGCCGTTCATCTGATTGGTGACTCAACCGAAGCCAATGCGACAGCGGGTCTTTTGTCGTTGAGTGCAACGGCACCAACCCTGCCATCAGGATATGACAAATCCAGAAGGATCGGATGGGTGCGGAACAATAATTCCAGCAATATCATCTCCTTTATTCAGATCGGTTCCGGATCCGATAGGAAAATATTTTATGATGAAAGTGCTGGCAACACGCAAGTTCTTTCTAGTGGCACTGCGACGACTTTCGAGGACGTGGATTGCTCTTCATTAATTCCGTCAACCTCCAGACTGGGAAACTTTCATACACAATTCGAGAATGGAACCGCTGGTGCGCAGGGGGACAGTTGTTTCTTGCGTCCCAATGGTGCGACCGGATCGTCTATTTGGTCATTGCGATGGGCCGTTGTCCCTAATACGGAAAAGGCAAAAATCCAAGTGGAGCGTCCGGTTGATTCATCGCAGAAGGTGGAATACAAGGTTGACGATGGCGGCACTGACGCCAACAAGTTGTCACTGTCCATCGCCGGATATACCGATCACCTGTAGGGGGCGACAATGAATGGCGTGATTGAAACAGCTAGTGGCGATCTTCTCCGTGCTGGTTTCAGTACCTTTGTCGCTGGTGAAGGCGAGTCACTACGCAGTGATGTTCCGCAACCGGCCAAGGTGCGTGGCGACACGGATGAGGCCAATATGCATCGCTGGAACGGTTCGGCTTGGGTAGAAGTCACAAATGTTCTTGCGGCCCCAAAAGGATTTGTGAATGTTGGCGCAGATCCGACCACGACTGCTGTCTTCGCTCTAAAGGGGAGCATCATTACATATGGGGCGGAACTGTACCGCAAAACAACGGACGGGGACAACACCGATGTGGAGACTATCCCCAGCTTGGCGGATGGAGAAGCGGGAAAGGCTTTCATAGATTTACCGGAGTCTACTAGCGCCCCGACTCTTGCAAGTGGTAGGTTTTGGTTCGAGGATGACGGCGCGGACAAGAAATTGGTGTGGTCCGATGGCGTGGACAAATATGAAGTTACATTAACGAAGGTAGTCTAATGCGCTTAATCGTTCCGGCAGGTAAAACGCTGTCTGTTCCGGCAGGGAAAGGCTTGGCGCTTCCGATCCCGTATACCCCTGCGTTACGTGATGGATTGCTGTGGACTCCTTCGCTACGTAACGATACTCGGTCTATCTATGACGGCGGCGTGGTGGCGCACGTCGATCCAGAATCCGAAGAGGCGGACGCGGACGGAACGTTCTTTGATTCGTACGGCGTGATGCAAGACGCGATTTTAGACGTAGCTCGTATCGAGTCCGATGGCTATCGGCAAGAAGAGACGCGCACGAACCTGATCCCTGACTCAGAGGACCTTGCGTCGTCTACTTCTTGGTCGCATGGTAATATCACTTACACAGCAAACGTCGCCATCGCTCCCGATGGTACACTCACGATGGATAGGCTAGGTTCGTCCGCAGACAATTCAACTATTCTCCAGACTCATACAATAACTGCTGACACGGAACTCTACGCTTTTACGGTGTACTTCCCAAAGGTTCCAAGCGCACCGACGAACTTGCCGGGTCTATTATTGCGGTTCGTGGTTGGCGGCACTCAGCTTTGGTATTCCGTTTCCGTAAATACGGAAACGGGTGTCGTAACCATAACGGATGGTGACGCGCTTCCTGGATCACCGGGTGGAATACCTACGCTTGCTTACTCTGAATTGGTTGAAACCCCCTTCGGCGATTTCTGGCGAGTTGTGATGGTCGCTGCGAACGCAAACGACACGACGGTGACTACCTACGTTAGGAATTCGATTGCAACCGCCGCAGCGCCGAGCGAGTACGATGCACAAACTCTTCAAGGAACCGTCGATGTTTGGGGTATTCAACTTGAGAAGGCAGATGTTCCGTCCAGCTACATTCGCACAACAGGTAGTACACTCACGCGAACGTCGGATTACCTTCGCTATACGGCGACGGGAAATATCAGCGGCGACGCGTGTACCATCGCCATGGCAATCACGCCGCATCTCAGCGGAACCGAAAACGGTGCTGGCCGGTGGTTCCGTTGTCGTGCCACGCATTGGATTGACTGTTACATCAACGCCGGTAAGTGGGCAGTAAATTTGAAAGATGCCGGGGCTAGCCTAGACCTGATTTCTACCACGACTCTATTAGCCGGTCGTAGGGACGTTCTCGTACTTACTCATGACGGAACGGCGCTAGAACAAAAGATGTATGTGAATGGCGTAAAGGAAGGACCAACCAGAACAAAGGGCCTCATGCCCTCTCTAAGTACTTTAATGAGCATTGGTTCCACATTACCTAACAGCAATGTTGTGCCGGGGAATTACGCACACCCAAGAATTTACGACCGTGCTTTAAGTGCGGCAGAGGCGCAGGCAGTGACCGACGAAATCAACGGGTGGATGGATTAATGTACGAGCGGCATATTGACGGGATACCGGCGGCGTTGAAGACGGGGCGACGTGCGGAGCGGACGGAACGCGACGAACGCGGTGACGTGGTGCGCGTACATCCGGCGCACGACTATGAACCGGCGCAGGCGTGGGTGGTGGTGAAAGACGGTGGCGGTGTATTACAATTTCATCATGAACAGACAATGGCATTACTGAAAGCGATTGATCCGGTGTCTATCAATGAGGATCCAGGCGAAAATCTGGCCACACTGTACAAGGTGGACCCGCGACGGCAAGAACGGAACGTGCGGGCGAACAGGCGAATTGACGCGACGGTAATGAGGCGGATTGAATCCGCAATGTCAAATGGACTCCTCTCCAAAATTTGAGCGACAAGATGATGAGGCGATAAAGTAGATGACTCTTGTTGATGACATTACAAGGCGCTTTGCTCGCTCGCCGATCAAGCTCGTCAAGATGACGGTGCGGTCTACCGTACCGGCGTCGAGCGAAGGGTTCGGAGCGCCGACAAAACAAAACAAGGCGATGACCGCGATCCCGACGACGATCGATGGGGATCCGGCGACGGCGACTCCAGTAGGGATCGCCCCGCTTCAGTCGACGCCGGCGGTCGGATCTTATATCACGGTCAAGGTCGGCGGAACGCAGGTATCGGTTGGCGATGGTGTCAAAACGAAGTTCTCTTATTTCTCTGGCGACGCCGGCGCAACGGCTCGACTCATCAAAGACATTCAGGTCGGCGACTGCCTGCATTGGAACGGATCTATCGCGGGCTATCAGCTGACGGCCGCGATAGAAATCAACTTCTTGTATTTCAAGTTCGTCGAAGACTCTGACGATCCGACGCCGGACACCGTTTTCTTTTTCTCGCCCAAGGGCGCGCGATCGATGACGCAGCGACTGAGTGGCGTCGACGTTCGTCCCTACCTATTATCGGATCAGGGAAGACCGACTCGAATCAAGCCGGACCAAGCCTTGACAGAACGAGCGTCAATGTCTCTGACGTTTCATGAGGATGAAGACGCTCCCGACCTTCCTTCGGATCGGTTCCTGATCAACACGGGTGGCGGATTCTTCCGCCGGCTGATCGCAGCGCAGCCGGACATAATCGGGACAGAGATCGAGGTCCTGCGCGGATTCGACGAACCAGGATTCGCTCTCTCTGATTTCGTTCGGATCTTTAAGGGACGGTGGGAAGACCACAACTTCCAGGCGAACGGGAATATCACAGTCGTCGCAAAGGATGACCTTGCGCTGAACGATCGAGAAATCCCGGCGCAGATCAGCGACACCAATCTCCTCGCTGGTGACCTTACAGCGATCAGTACAACGATCCCGGTCGGCGACGCAAGCGAGTTTACCGATCCGCAGGCGCTGCCATCTCGCGATTACGCTCCGACAACGGTTCGGATCGGGACGGAAGACATCATCTTCAAGGAACGTCGGCTGACAACCGACGAGCTCGTGGTCCAGGATTCAGATCTCGACAAGTCCGAGGATCTGTCCTCCGCACCTTGGGCATTGATCGGCGGCGCTTCTGTCGTTACCGATACAGGCATCGGACCGTTCGGTGGATTATCGCGAGCCGATACGCTGGTCTTGCCAAGCGTCACCGATGCGATCGAGCAGAACTCGACTCGTCAAATGTCGGATGCATTCCCTTGGACGTTTGCGCTTTGGTTTCGATCGCTTCCGGCCGACGGGACAATCACAATCGAGATCGAGCCGTTCCCGTTCACTGCTGGAACGAAAGGAACCATCCAAGTCGCCGTAACGAACTCGTGGAAACGATTCGAGATCCAGAACATCGGAAGCATAGCACCGGCGCTGGTAAAGGTCCGGATCCTCCGAGACGCTGGCGATCTCGCCGCAGTCGAAGTCTTTGGATCTGCTCTCTATACGGGAGCGACGCGAGGCCATTACGTTTTCACTGATGGGAACGCAGGAATCGACGCCGGCCGCGGCGCCTTCCAGACGACGGCCGCGGTCCATAGCACTTCGGATCCAATCATCGAGGTCGGCGTCTATCGTCAGCAGAACGAGGATCAAGGCGTCCATCCGGTTATGGCGCTGCGAGATCTGGTCAACCGCGGAGACATTGCAGTCGCCGACGTGGATCAATCGACCTTCGATCGCGAGCAGGATTTTATTCCAAGCTCTCAGGTCAAGCGCGCGGGATTGAACGCGATCATCGAGCCGGAGAAATTATCGTCTCATATCAAGCAGCTACGCGAGCAGACCCTGCTTGATTTGTGGGTAAGCGAGACGGGCCTGGTCCGGACTCGTCTGAGTTTTCGCGTCAATCTTCCGGGAAGCACGCTTCCGAAGTTCACCGACGAAGAGTCGATCCTGCGGCGATCAGCCTCGATGTCTGGGAACGCGCAAAGCCGCGTAACGCGGATGTATGTCTACTTTGATCAGATACCTGGCACGGCTGGTAAAGATCGAGAGGATTACAATAAGGCGCAGGGCGTTGTCGATCTCGCGGTCGAGTCGCTGTCCGGACCGAAGACGAAATCGATTCTGGCTCGATGGCTTTTCCGTGACCAAGACGCGGTTGCGGTGGCTGGCCGGACGGTTAGTCGATTCCGCCGCGGAGCTCGGATCTACAAGTTCAAACTGGATTTGAAAGACGTTCCGGACTTCGATGTCGCAGATCTCGTGGTAATTGATTCCACGGATTTCTTGACGGGATCTGGTTCGCAGGCGATAAGAGACGCGAATAAAGTGTGGCAGGTTGTCCAGCGAGTCTACAATCACGAGGAAGGGACGGTCAACATCGAGGCGCTCGAAGCGAACGGCAGGAAGTTTGCGATCATCTCACCATCGCCATTTCCTGACTTTCCGGCCGCAACTGCAGCAGAGCGACAATACGGGTTCATCGGGACGTCGCCGGACAATCTCGTGAACGTCGGAACCGAGGAAGGTTATTTCATTCTTTAGGGAAAGGACAAGGCGATGAGCGACAACAAAGAAGGTCTCGTGATTCAATGCAAGCAGGCACCACCGACAGCACGGCCCATCGAGAGAGCGCTCGACCAAGCTCCGATGATGACCGACGATGAACTCGCCAAACACGCCGAAGAAAACTCAGGCCCCTTTATGTCGGGTCTTCGAGTTCATTGTCCACTCGTGACATTCGCGTACAGGAAAAGCGAGTATTGCAAGGGATGCGCCTTCTTCGGCGGCGCTGCGACTCGGATCATCCACAATCCTTCCAGCGATGAGTCGGATCCTCAGTTCGCAGCGACAAAGTATCTGATCGTTTGCGGACATCCGACGGCTCGTTCATTGACCTTTTTCCCCGAGGACTAAACTATGGCTCCGCCGGTTGCAGCCTTTACAGTCATTCCCCTCGCCGATGTCGATCCAGATAGTCCGGTAAGCACCGACTTGATGAACGCGCTGCGATTGAATGATCAGAATCTTTTCGCACAGTTGGTTGGCGATCCGGTGGCGGCGCCTCCATTTGTTCCGGCAGCTGCGCACAACCATGACGGTGTCAACTCTGCGGCGGTCGCCGGAGCGAATCTCCGTTTCGTCGCTTCTGCGGAGGTCGCTGGCGCAGCAGTCGCATCCGTTATGTTCGCAGGTCTCGATGGAAACGTGGATGAACATTACGTCTTGTATGGAACGGTGATTCGATCTGTTAATTACGTGGATTTGCAGATTCGGCTCAATGGCCTAGCTGCATCTTATGTCAATAGTGACGATGCCTTGACCGCTGGAATCATTCTTGAGCCCACCACCGTCACGATAGGTCTATTTGTGAAATTTGAAGCACATATCTATGCGCGGAATTCGATCCAAGGTGTGGACATTTATCCTTCGGTTTTTAGTGCGACTGGACGAGTAGGCATTGGCGCAACTGCTGTTCGGTTTGAAAATGTTGGGGCAAGAGTGAGCATCGTCTTACCGGCCCCCAACATCACATCGCTTGAGATCATCACCGGTACAGGTGGTACGCCCATTGGAATTGGGTCTCGGTTCGTTCTTTACAAACTCGCGGAAACATAACCGATGGCAGCCCTTAAATATTTCCTGAATGACGTTTCTCCATTTACACTCGATTTCCGAATCGACGTTGGTGCGACTCTCCCACGGATCGTCATCCAACTCATGGACGGAAACGATCCGGTTCCGTTGACGGCCCCCGTTCCGACCTTTCGGATGGTAGACAAAGGCGGGAACGTCAAGATCAACGATGCAGCTGGCGTTGTTGTTGATGCTGCGACCGGCCAAGTGGGATATGATTGGCAAGCGGCTGACACAGATACCGAAGACGAGTTCTCAGGCCAGTTCACGATTACCGTCGATGGTGGCGGCATCTACAAGATGCCGAACGGCGCGGATCAGCGGCTCCGTGTATTGATTGGAAATGTAGATCCGATCGCGTAAGGAGACGGGCCCGTGCCGGTCATCGATTTCTTTCTGAATGATATCAGCCCGATAACGAAGAATCTTCGTTTCGATGTTGGCGCGACTTTACCGGTCCTGCGCGTTCGTGTCCTGGATGGAAACGACCCCGTTGACTTGGCCGGCGGAACCGCGACGTTTACGATGAAGGACAAGGACGGGGGCATCAAAGTATTTGGAGCTCCGGCGATCATCGAAGGCGATGGCTCGAGCGGAATCGTTCGATATGAATGGATCGCGGCGGATACCGATGTCGCGCGGATTTACTTTGGCCAGTTCACGATCTCTCTCGCCGGCGATACATTGATCGTCCCGAACGACGCAGACCAAGTCTTGCGGATTGTCCTCGGCAAGTCCGACTTCCAACGCGAGACAGTCATCGAACAACAGGTCACGCAAGGAATCCAGGTTGTCGCGCTCGGCGGAACGCCGACGCTCGATGCGGTCGGTCGCTGGTTCAAAGTCGTTTTGAGCGCGCTCGACTTTACGGCCGCGGCGAGCTCGCAGTCGCTAACGCTATTCCAGCTGCCGGCCGGCGGTGTTATCGAGATGGTCAAGGCCAAGCACAGCGCAGCCTTCGCTGGTGGGGCGATCTCCGCGTATACGATCGAGCTTGGGATCACCGGGACACCCAAGAAATACATGTCGCCGTTCGATGTCTTCTCGGCGCCGGCGGCGACAAACCATCGCGTCTCGACATCCGGAGATGAAGAGAGCCACGACGAGTTGACAGATATTCTGGTAACGGGAACAGCGACCGGCGGCAACGTCGATGATGCGACGGCCGGGACGGTCGAGATCTGGGTGAAGGGATCGACAGTCCTGGCGAGCGGCGGGATCTTCGCATCGGATGGGCTCGCGGTTCAGAAGGACGGCGTCACGGTCGCGGGCGGTCCTTTCAGGGTCCTAGACTTTGAGGGGTTCACCGATGTTACCAAGATCGGCGAGGGGACCGCGAAAGTCGAAGCGCCTGCCGATGGCATCATCCTTTTGGGCGCGACGTCTCTCGCTATCCACTCAGACAACTTGGTCGGGCCCTCAACCGAGGCGAGTCTCGGATCAAAGGCGATCGATATCCAGAGCGATCGAACTCTCGCGACGCAGATCGTCAGCGGCGCCGAGTCGATCGGGATCGGCGCGAGATCCACTATCGCTGGTGCGAATGCGATCGGGATCGGAAGAGATATTTCGATCGGTGCGACGCATGCACGATCGGTTGCGATCGGAGATGCGGCAGCGACGACGGCCGCTGACCAGATCATGCTCGGAACGTCGATGCAAACTGTCGTGACTCCTGGACTGCTACAGATTGCCGATGGCGCGCTCGCAACGCCGTCATTGAATTTCGCGAGCGAGCAGACGACTGGAATGTTCCTCGCGGCTTCGGGCGCGCAGCCGCGGATCGGGTTCGGCGTAAACGGCGGCCTTCTTTTCTCGGCCGATACCAGCATCTTCGATATGACCAATATCAGCACGTTGCGGATATTGACTTTGCAAGGCGTCAACGGAAATACCGCGATCGATCTTGGGACGACGGGATCTGCATTGCGGTCGTTCAGAGATACCAGTGGAACGGAGGTCGCAGATCTTGACTCGTTAGTGCTGAGAGACGGGGGTTCGGTCGATGCACTTGACTGGTTGAATCGGCTTCTGATTGACGGTAATGGAACAACCATCCTCGATTGGTCTGCGAGTGATAGCGCGTTCCATGTGCAGAACAACCCAATCGCGCTTGATGATACTGGAGATCCAGGGTCAGTACCGGTAGGCGCGGCGATCATTTTCGTGGACTCCGGGTCCTTGAAAGCGCGGACAAGTTCCGGCGTTACAACATTGGCGGTCTAAGGAGAGATAGATGTCGCTCGATGAATTAAAAGCGAAGCAGGCGGAATACGGCCAAGCCGCGAAAATCCATCAACAGAAACTCGGACAGATGCTCGATCAACGAGAATGCCTCGCGAATCAGGTGCAAGGTCTCGATGGAGACATTGCTCTTATCCGGAAGACGCTCTACCAGAATCAAGGCGCCGCGGAAGCAGTGTCCGTCCAGATCCAGGCGATCGAGGCCGCGGAGCTCAAGGCGGAGGAGCCGGCGCCGGACTCGAAAGACAACCCCCCCGGACAGGCAACACCATGAGCAACGAACATGTCGCGAAAGATTTTAAGGACCACCAGGGGAATGACATCGGTGGCGGTGGTGGTGGTGGCAGTCGTTTGATTCCGATTCCTGGATTTTATCACGGACCTGGTTGGTTGGATGAAGGTGGGGGTGCCTCATACAACACGACGATTCCAGGCGGCAAGCAGGCCTTTATCGGAGTCTTTCTGAATACGACTTACGACAGAGTCGCGATACAAATAAATACTGGCTCCAAGGGAGACGGCAGCGGACCGGCGCCACCTGGAAATGAGTTGCGCCTAGGTCTCTACGACTCTGCGGTCGGTGGTGGACCGGGGGCGCTCCTGGATGATCTCGGGCTGATGGCAACTGACGCGGCTGGAGTACAAGAAAACGTCATCAGCATTAATCGCGTCGGCGAGTTTTGGATCGGGCTATTGAATGAAGCCTCAGTCGGTCTTCGCGCGCATCAAGCCTTAAAGGCCGGCAATGGTTCGAGAGATTTTTTCGTGTCCGACGCACCGATCGTACTTGGAACGGAAGGGATCACCGGAGCTTTTAATGCAGAGTCGGCACGTATGGTATTGGCGACGCAAGCGTTCGGTGCGTTGCCTGATCCGGCTCCGACTGTATTTGATACGACACTTAATCAAACCGAGCCCGCATTCGGGATCCTGTTTCGGAAGACATGATGCGAAGTCCGAGTCTACCACCAACGCCTTGCCAAGATTGCCGTGGGCTTTGTTGCCACGACAAGGGACATGGCTTTTCTGTTCGGCTATCGAAGACGGACGATGACGTGAAAAGCTTTGGCGACATGGTCGTTCATCGAGAAGGGTTCTCGGCAATCGGTGTGCGAGAAAATGGTGCATGCCTATTTCTAAATCTGGAGACGAACCAGTGCGAGGTCTACGATCGCCGGCCGTATTGGTGCAAAGCCTTTTCGTGCTGGAACTTATTTATCATGGGAGAGATTCCGCTAGACAGTCCTGAGCTCGAAAGTATTCTTATGGAACTCTATCGGGATGCGGACCAAGAAACATATCCGGGATTAAAGCGACGCGCAGCGATCGCAAACACCTAGAGAGGGATTCGCTATGGACATTCACGTGCTGCTGGTTGAGCCGGACAAGAGCTTCGCCGACTTCGTTCGCCAGGCGCTGCAGGGATTCGGCGGGACTTATTTCCACGTCGAGTCGATTCCCGACATCGATACGGCGAGGCAAATAGCGGTCAAGGAAATGATCGACGTTGCGCTCGTGCACCTGGTGGACGGGACGGTGGATGCGCTGACCGCCTTCAAGCGGATATGCCCGAACCTTCCGATCGTCGCACTCGCGACATCCAGCGATCCTGGTCTCGCGTTCAAGGCGGCGATCTCCGGCGCGGTCAATATGGTTGTGCTCGACCAGGCTGCCAACGGTGTCCTTCCGCGGGCTGCTCTATTCGCTGCAGCGAATCGTGGGAAGGGCGCGGTTCAAGACGCGCGGCATGAAGAGCTCAGTAGTCGGGAAGGATTGGATAATCTTTCCGCGACCTTGTCAGGTCTACGGACTCCCGAAAGCGGCCAATAGACCTGACCTGGCTTCGGTCGCTTTAAGAAGGGGAACGAATGGGCGTCGACGAGAAGATCCTCGAGTTGATCGAGAAGAATGTTACGAAGGAACTCGGCCGGCTACATGACTGGATCGAGGCCGAGTCTAAGAAAATCACGCAGATGGACAAGGACTTCGCGGTCGACCTTGTCGAATTGAAGGCCGACCTGAAAGCCCATACCGACGAGAAGATCAAGGAGCTCGAGACGAAGCTACTCGAGGCGATCAAGGAAGCGGCGTCGGGCGAGGGCGGTCTGGGTATGAAAGAGAAGGCGGCGATCGGTGGCGGCGTCGGGCTCGGCGCGCTCGCGCTCATCAAACACGCAATCGATATGATCTGGGGATCCGGCGCGGCCGGATAGAAACGTGGAGACCTCAAGGTGACATCTCTTGGATTGGTCAATCGCGCTTCAACTATTCTGTTTCGTTCTCACCCTGTGGTACTTCTGGAAGAAGTTCCCAAACGAAAGGAAATGAATCGATGAGCATCAAAGACAAACTGAAAAAGGTACTGTCCAGTCTGCAAGGGAAGGGATTCCTGGCGAGCGACGCGGCCGAGATGGTCGACGAGAATCTCGACCAGGTCGTGGCGATTGTCGAGGACGTCCACGAGGCGTTGGAAGACGGTTTGCAATGGGAAGATCTAAAGACGCTCGCGAGCGTGGTCGCTGACCTCGTCGAGCTCGCCGACGAGATCGATGATATGACGAATGAAAACAAAGCCATGTTCGTCGAGAATGCGATCTATGCGATCTACAAATTTTATGATCCGGATATCCCTTACGTTCCGGAGTTCATGGGGATCGAAGACAGGCTCGAGCATGCGGTCATTCCGAAGGCCGCACACTTGGCGGTCGAGACGGCCGTCGCCGTCTTCAAGAAGTTCAAGAACCGCGACTGAGAGCGCGGTTGGTTCTACTCACCACGTTTGGAGAAGTAGCATGTCTGGAAGAAGAATCGGTATTGGTTTGTTGATCGTGGCGATCTTTGCGATCGCACCTGGTTGTATGGGGACGGGCCGGCTCTCGCCGGCGGCAAAGAAGCAGCTGCACGGCGCCGCGGATACGGCCGAGGCGCGGGCGAAGTCGTTCAAGCTCTGGGCGCCGAAGGTCAAGGCGAAGGACGCGGCCGACGAGGGACCGCTGCAGGGAATCTTGAAGGCGCACGGCGAAGGCCTCGACAGCCAGGCGAAGGCGCTGCGTGATTTGTCCGAGGCGATCAAGAAGAAGTAACGATCGCGTTCGGTTTCGATCCACCCAAAAGGAAAGGACTCACCATGTCTCTGACGGAAGCACTCAAGGATACCGGCGATGCGCTCATGGCCGAGGCGCTCGCGGCCGTAAAAGACGAAGGCCGGTCGTTCGCCGATGAGAACAAAGACGACGCGGTCGATGTCGGCGAAGACACGGCGAACCAGTTGTTGCTCTGGGCACGATTCGAGTTCAAGGATATTCCGCTGTTGCCGGACGACGCGGACCTATCCGAGATCGAAACGCACGAGCAGCTGCTCGCCAAGCGGGACGGGATCTTCGAGAAGATCGCGGCGCTCGAACTGGATAACGCGGAGCGGTTCGCGCGGATGAAAGCGCGGGCTATGGGCTTCTGGAAGAAGCTGGCCACACGGCTCGGTCAGGTGGGCCTGAAATACGCCACCGTGGCGCTTCTCGCGCTGGTGTAGCGGGCCGCATGCCCTGCCGGCTACTGCTCGCGCAGGGTTGCGATCTCCGGGGCTTTGTAGGTCCTGGGGTATATTCATCGGTCTGGAAGGGGATGAGGCCCTTAGAATCGATTTGTGGGCCAAGAATGGAGATGGGGTGCGGGGGGGAGGTGAGCCCCCCCGCGCGAGATCCCGGCGCCGGCTCGACTGCCTTGTCCTCTGGCTCCGGGATCACCCTTTATAGTATTATCTCTGGCAATCGATGACTGCCTCGCGGATATTCGCCACATGCTGATTGAGCGACAGCCCGAACGGGAATCGATCTCCGAGAATGAGACTGGTCTGGGCGACGACGTCGTAGGCGCGCTCGTAGCCTGGAGCGAATCCAATGACGACTTGTTGAAAGGGGATCGGGGATCCCGACCTCATTGCGTTCGCGCATCGAGCGAGATGGGCGCCGAGCTCGTATAGGCAGATCGGACCGATCGTCTCCTTGCAGAACCACATCGTGAAGATGTCGGTCCAATCCCAAAGCATCTCGAATTCCCATTTGATTTGAACGAGTCCGGCTGCCTTGTCTTCCATCGGGAAATTCTCTCGCCGAGGATTTATCAAGGTGCCGTCATCGATGTCGGCGAGAGATTCGCGGATGGTCTTTTGCCAATCTGGGCAGCCGGTAATTCCGCCGGCGAGAAATACCCAAGGCTGCGGAGTGACCGGATCCGGCATCTCGTTTGGCGATTCGAGATATTGCATGGCGAACTCCTTCCTTTGATGTCAAAATGGCAAGTCTGACTCGCTGAGTCCGAGCTCGTCGGCATCCCGATCGGCGTCATCGTCTCCCGGCTCGGCATCTCCACCGCCAAGCATCGTCCCGCGCTTTCCACCGCGTTCGCGAGGCGGCGCTTCGTCATCCTGCTTGCTGCGC
>SDBV01000165.1_pt1 | contig 85873 bp, 60 predicted proteins | sample 2277081 | NCBI WGS metagenome assembly SDBV01 (sample SAMN10402039, study PRJNA504765) | marine sediment metagenome | isolation source: marine sediment core GS10_PC15, 223 cmbsf | place: Arctic Ocean: Southern Knipovich Ridge | collected 2010
CAGCGGCTTCGTTGTCAAAAGAAACGCTCGAACGCGCAACTGAGGATTTGCGCAGGGCTTTCGATCCGATATACGGGGGCTTCGGCCCGGCGCCAAAGTTTCCGCCGTCCTCATCGATTTCGGTGCTTATGCGGCAATATGCGTATACGAAAGACAAGCCGTTGCTCGACATGGCCACTCTGACACTTGACAAAATGTATCAGGGAGGAATGTACGATCATCTTGGCGGCGGGTTCCATCGCTACTCCACGGACGAGAAGTGGCTAGTGCCGCATTTCGAGAAAATGCTTTATGACAACGCGCTGTTGAGCAGCGCATACCTGGATGCTTATCAGCTTACGGGCAACGACGAATACAAAAGGGTCGCGAAGGAAACGCTCGATTACGTATTGCGCGACATGACTGATCCAGGTGGCGCTTTCTACTCCTCTCAAGACGCGGACAGCGAAGGCGAGGAGGGAAAGTTCTATGTCTGGGAAATGGACGAGGTGAATTCCATACTTGGCGAAGAGAACGGCAAACTCTTCGCTGAATATTATGCGCTGAGAGAAAATGGCAATTTCTCGTCACCCGAAGAATATCATGGCGGTAAAAACATACTTCATATTGCTAAGTCTGGCGAGAAATTTGAGCAACTCGACGGCTTAAAAAAACAATTGCTCGATGTCAGGTATAAAAGGGTGGCACCGGGTCTTGATGACAAAATAATCACGGCATGGAACGCGCTGATGGTCTCGGCCTTTGCACGCGGCTACACGGTGCTGCAAGAGGCACGCTATCTGGAAGCGGCGGAAAAAGCGGCGGCATTCGTACTTGAAAACATGACAGACGATGGCCGGTTGCTCAGAACGCATCGGGCAGGCCAAAGTAAATTGCCCGCTTATCTTGACGATTATGCGTTTATGTCCGCGGCGCTGTTGGATTTGTATGAGGCTTCTTTTGATGAGAAATGGCTTATGGAAGCCGATAGACTGACAAAAGAAATGCTCGAACTGTTCTGGGATGACGAAGCGGGAGGACTCTTCTATACGTCTGATGAGCACAAGAATCTTATCGTACGCACAAAACCGGGCCATGACGGGGCAATACCCTCGGGGAATTCGATAGCAGCGCATGCCCTGCTCAGGCTTGCAATATTGACGGACTCGAAACAATTCCGCCAAAAAGCGGACAAGATACTCGATACAAACTTGACGGGGATCAGCCGTGCGCCCAGAGGATACATGAACATGCTGGCGGCCGTGGACATGGCGGTAAATCCGCCGAAAGAAATTGCGATCGTTGGCAAAACCGGCAGTGAGGAATTGGAACTGCTCCTCAAGACACTCCACAAGCATTATTTGCCAAACAAAGTGATAGCGTTTTTGGATCCGACAGGTGCGAACTCGTCCGAGGTTGCGGAACGGATTCCACTTTTAAGAGCAAAGACGCTTGTTTCGGGCAAAGCTGCCGTTTACGTGTGCGAGAATTACGCCTGTAAGAGACCTGTTACCTCAGTTGAAGATTTTGAAGACCTCATCGAGATTAAGACGGCGCCGTAGAGCGCATGTAGCGAGGAATGAACAAGGAGAACAGGGCTAAGTGCCTATTCGTGCTCGAATGGAACCCTGCCATCTTTTATGAGCTTCACAAACAACGTGACCACGTCAGGATCGAATTGGGTTGCCGAACACTTCTCCAATTCCTCGATAATTCGCTCCGGCGACATGGTTTTACGATAGGCGCGGCTGCTGGACATGGCGTCGAATGCGTCCGCAACGGCGGTAACGCGGGTCGCCATGGGAAGTTCGTCGCCCTTCAAACCGTCTGGATAACCTGTTCCGTCGATTCTTTCGTGATGGTGTCGAACAATCAACAGGTGTTTTTCTTCGAGAAAACGTACGGGAGACAGAACATCGAATCCGATAACAGGGTGCTGTTTTATCTGTTCCCATTCTTCATCGTTTAGTTTCCCCATTTTGTTGAGTGTCCCGTCGTTTACGCCCACCTTGCCCAGATCATGAAGTGGAGCGGCCAGGCTTATTACGTCCAGTTCCTCTCGCGACAAACCCAGCCTTTCCGCGGCCAACATCGAATAGTCGCGGACGCGCTGGCTATGGCCGTGCGTATATGAGTCTCTTGCTTCCAAAAGGAGCGCCATAGATTGGAGCGTCGAGAGATGGGCGCCCTGCAAATCCAATATCAACCGCGCGTTCTCTATTGCCGCCGCGGCATGGTTGGCGATTATGATGAGTACTTTCAAGTCGCTTTCAGTAAAGGAGTCGCCTTTGCTTTTTTTGCACACATTCATTACTGCCAGTACGCGGGGTTGCGCCAGAAGGGTTCCCCGATTTGCCAGGTTAGGCACTTTGCGTTCGAGCGGCACGGAAATGAATGAAGTATTCTCAATGTGACGAATTAGTTCGAGACCTTCAGGTTTTGAAGTGTCGTCGGAAACAAGCAAAGGCCGAACATTTTGGGCAACCCAACCTGAAATGTGTTCGCCGATCTGGACGCGTTCGCCGGAAGCTTCAGACGGCAGACCAACGGCTGCGGCAACCTCAAGCGCCCTGCCGTCGGGGGTGGTTAACATGACGGAGCCGCGCTCGGCCCCAACCTGTTCGAGGGCCGCCGTGAGCACGAAATCCAAAAGCGCGCGTTCGTCATGAATAGCGGCAATCTTCTCGCTTGTGTTGAACAGCTCGTTAATCTCACGAAGCCTGGCGTTTTCGGCGGACAACCTGTGCCGCTCGAAAGCGTTGTTTATGGCAAGCTTTATCTCATTCAGGCTGAAAGGCTTGAGCACATAGTCGTACGCGCCCTCCTTGATCGCCGCGCGCGCTGTTTCGATGGTTGCATAACCTGTCATGACAATTGGGATCAGGGAAGGGCGAATTTTGCGCGCTTCACGAATCAACTGAATGCCGTCCATCTTGGGCATCAGAATGTCCGTAAACATCAGGACGAAATCATCTTGCTCGTTCAGTATATCCAAGGCGTCAAACGCGCTTGGGGCGGTCTCCACCGTGTAACCCTCATCAGACATGATGTCCGAAAGCAGTTCGCGTATTACGGCCTCATCGTCGACAACAAGGATTTTATTTGATTCACTCATAATCAAGAACCAAAGGGACAACGTTTCTTACTTATAAGATGATAACACATTTTGCAAACGAATATGCCATAAGGCGATATTTGAGGTCAGGTAAATATTCGTTAAACCCGTGGCGCTTTTGGACAAGGCCCGCAAGAAAAGGGACGTCTTCGCTTGAAGACTCGCTTCTGCTTGCCGGTCTCCTTAGGGAGCCCCAAGTCCCTTTTTTGCTCAGTTTTCTATGCTCTTGCACGGGTTTAACGAATATTTACGTGGTCAGGACAGACTTCGCTTTGCTTTACGCAACGCCGACTTGACCTTGCGTGGGGAAGTGCCGCCAATGTTGTCTCGCCGCTTGACTATTGATTCCGGAGACAGAAGTTTTAATATGTCGCTCTCGAATAAGTCTGAGAATTTTTTCAGCTCCGGCAGGTCAAGCTCGGGCAAGCGTTTGGTCTTCTTGGAACAATAAAGCACGATTTTCCCTACAATTCCGTGCGCTTCTCGGAACGGCACACCTTTTGAGCACAGATAATCGGCCATGTCGGTGGCTTCCAGGAACCCTTCCTTGACGGCATCTGCCATTGCTTCTGGGTTAACGTGTACGGAGGATATCATTTTTGCGGCAACAGCCAGCGATATCTGTACTGTATCGGAGGTGTCGAACACGGGCGGTTTGTCTTCCTGCATGTCTCGGTTGTAGGTCATGGGCAGGCCCTTCATGAGGGTGAGGATAGACATTAAATTGCCGTAGACACGTCCCGTTTTGCCGCGCAAAAGCTCGGCGGCGTCCGGATTCTTCTTTTGCGGCATTATGCTTGAACCTGTCGTGAATGCGTCGCCAATCACGACGAAACCGAACTCAGGCGAAGTCCAAAGGATCAATTCTTCACTCAAGCGCGACAAGTGCATCATGACCAGCGACGAAGCCGAGCAAAACTCGATGAGATAATCTCTGTCAGACACGGCGTCCATGCTGTTTGTGGAAATCTTTGAAAACCCGAGTTCCTCGGCGACCTGTTCGCGGTTTATTGGATATGGAGTTCCGGCAAGGGCAGCGGAGCCCAGCGGCATCACGTCCACTCGTTCACGGAGTTCTGAGAAACGTTCATGATCGCGAGAGAACATCTCGAAATAAGCCAGGATATGATGCGCCAACAGGACAGGCTGGGCGTGCTGAAGATGGGTGCAGCCCGGCAGTATTACATCTTCGTTATCTTCGGCAAATGCAACAAGGGCGCGGCGCAAATCGCATAGCTGGTCTGTGATTGCATCAATTTGGTCACGCGTCCACAATCGCATATCGAGAGAAACCTGGTCATTTCTGCTGCGGCCGGTGTGAAGGCGCTTTCCTGCGTCGCCGATTTTGCCTACAAGCGCCGACTCCACGTTTGTGTGGACGTCCTCCTGGCTTGTCTCGAACTCGAATGTTCCGTCAGATATTTCTTTTGCGATGCTTCGCAGACCTTGAATGATCTTTTTTGCATCCGCCTTTGATATTATCCCACAGTCGCCCAGCATGCGGGCATGGGCAATGCTTCCCCTTATGTCCCACGGCGCAAGGCGCGCATCGAAGGAGACTGACTCGCCAAAGGCTTCCATCAAACTGTCCGTGGCGTCCTCAAAACGGCCACCCCATAACTTTGCCATCAAATATCCCCTTCACGTAAAACATGCACTGCACCGTCAATCGGCATAACACTGTGTTGAAAGTATCAGACTCCGGACAGAGATTTCCAGCTAACAGCCCCGCCGTGATTTGGCGGCGCTGCCTTGTCCTGGATTCAAATTGACTTGTTACCCGTTTTCGTCTTATCATACGCGCCTTGGGCAAGCAGGGAGAGCATTTCGCAAATTCGGCGTTTTGCCGAGACTCTGGATGGGGAAACTGCCGTCGGCCGCCATCATGGGACGCCTAATAAAAAGCTGGTTTTTCTCGATACGTGGATTTTTTTCTAAACTACAGGTATTCATAATGGGACGCATCATAACCATTGCGAATCAAAAGGGCGGGGTAGGCAAGACGACGACCGCTGTTAACCTGTCGGCGTGCCTGGCCGCAGCGGGCAAACGCGTCCTGCTCGTAGACCTTGATCCGCAGGGCAATGCCACGAGCGGCGTGGGGGTAGATAAGGGTGAGCTAGAGTACACATTGTACGACCTGATGATAAACGGAACGGATCCCGAGGATGTAATACAACCAACGCTGATGGACAACCTGATGCTGCTTCCCGCAAACAAGCAGCTCGTGGGCGCGGAAGTCGAGTTGGTCGAGGTGGAAAACAGGGAATTCCGGTTACGGAAATGTCTTAAAGGCCTCAAAGACAGCTACGAATACATATTTGTTGACTGTCCGCCTTCGCTTGGGCTGTTGACGCTTAATGGTTTGGTGGCCGCCGACGGCGTTATTGTCACTTTGCAATGCGAGTATTATGCCCTGGAAGGTCTAAGCGGCCTTTTGCAGACTATAATACTCGTGAGGGACAAGCTGAATCCCGATCTTCATGTTCAGGGGGTGCTTATGACGATGTTTCAGCACACAAAGTTGTCGAATCAGGTAATAGAAAACGTCAGAAGCCATCTTGGGGACAAGGTTTACGAAACAGTGATTCCGAGAAATATTACGCTTGGGGAAGCGCCGAGTTTTGGAAAACCTATAATACTTTACGACCTGAAATCGGCCGGTGCGCGCGCATATCTGGCGCTGGCCAGGGAGGTGTTGTCACGTGGCTAGCGCGAAAAAAGGCGGACTTGGCAGGGGGCTTGGGGCGCTAATACCTGGTCTAGGCGAGGGGAAAAACGAGACCAAACTCGTTACGGAAAGTGCGCACGACGAAAACCGGGTTCTCCATCTGGATCCGTCCAACATTGAACCCAATCCGATGCAGCCCAGGATTGTGTTCAATGAAGAAGCCTTGCAGGAACTGGCCGAGTCAATCAGACGCGACGGTGTCCAGGAACCCGTAATCGTTCGCAAGAAAAACAATGTCTATGAACTTGTTTCCGGCGAACGAAGGGTGCGGGCGTCGAAGATGGCGGGTATGAAGACAGTGCCAGCCATATGCTACGACGTTTCGGATTCGGACATGCTCAAGCTTGGCCTCATCGAGAACATTCAACGCGAGGACCTTAACGCTATCGAGCTTGCCGGGGCGTATAAAAGGCTTTGCGAAGAATTCGGTTGGTCTCAGGAGGAGCTTGCTGACCAGGTAGGGAAGAAACGCGCTACCGTGGCCAACATTCTTCGCCTTCTTAAGCTTCCGCAAGAAGTTCAGGAATCCGTCGTTGATGGCTCGATAACCATGGGTCACGCAAGGGCCCTTCTTTCACTTGAGTCGGCCTCAGAACAGACTAAGGCATGCAAGAAGGTGATATCCGGCGGTTTGTCCGTTCGCCAAACTGAAGCGTATGCGTCCAAGCCCAAAAAGAAGGCCCAGAAGCAGGCGAAACCGAAGGACCCGAACATCGAGTCTCTTGAGGACGACCTGCGCCGCAAGCTTGGGGCAAGGGTCAATCTGCGTCAGAACGGGCCTAAGCGCGGCAAGATTGAAATCGAATATTCCAGCCTGGACGAGTTGGATCGCATTATCGGGGTTATCAAGGGAGCGCGATAAACGCCCTTTCAGGCATTTTCTTTGGCCTGTATCCCAGGGCTTTAATATCGCGAAAGAATTTCGCAATTGAATTGGCCGGGGCGGAAAGCGGGGACAGACACGTCTTCGCTCGAAGACTCGCTTCGCTTGTGTCAGTCCCCGTTTTCCTCAGTTTGTTGCGGAAAGCGTGTTCCGTCCCGGAGGGACATTTGATCATAGCCCAGCAATTTATTGCTGGGATCACGAAATAGAAAATGGAAGTCCCGGAGGGACGGCTGAAAAGGGAAGAATTTATTGGTTCCATGGCCGAAAGGATCTTTTGTCCCGAAGGGACATTTGATAATAGCCCAGCAATTTATTGCTGGGATCACGAAATAGAAAATGGAAGTCCCGGAGGGACGGCTGAAAAGGGAAGGATTTATTGGTTCCATGGCCGTTTCAGCCGTCCCTCCGGGACTGAAAAAAGGGTGTGTTCTTTTCCCACCGTTAAAACGGTGGGCTATTATCGGTCGTCCCTCCGGGACTTCTGTAACAGGAATTAATTAAGAGGAAGCATCAATGCTCGATATTAAAGTCCTTAGAGAAAATCCGGAACTTATACGGGACGCGCTGGTGAAGCGCAACAGCAAAGTTGATCTCGATGCCATTTTGGTCAAAGATACCGAGCGGCGGGAGCAGTTGTACCAGTTCGAACAGCTTCGCGCTAAACAGAAAAAGGCATCGGTGGATATCGCCGCGCTCAAAAAGGAGAAGAAGGACACCTCGGAAGCAATTTCGGCAATGCAGGAAGTGAGCGCCCAGATTAAGCAGTTTGGAGATCAAGCCATGGACGCCGCGATCGCCCTCAAGAGGCTCATGCTCGACATTCCCAATATCCCGCACGAATCGACTCCAGCCGGCAAAGACGAGTCTGACAACCGTTTGGAACGTCAATGGGGAGAAATTCGGAAATTCGATTTTCAAGTGAAAGACCACGTTGAGCTGGGTACGGATTTGGGGATACTCGATTTTGAGCGCGCGGCAAAACTTTCGGGTGCGAGATTCTCTTTGTCCAAGGGCGCGGGGGCGATGCTTGAACGCGCTTTGATAAACCTTATGCTGGACACCCACACAGGCGAACACGGCTACACGGAGGTCCTGCCGCCGTTCATGGTCAATTCGGCCTCGATGGAGGGGACGGGGCAATTGCCGAAGTTTGCCGAGGACCTATTCGGCATCCAAGACCGTGACTTATGGTTGATTCCCACGGCGGAAGTTCCGGTGACCAATATCCATCGGGATGAGATTCTGAGCGCCGATGAACTGCCGATCAAGTATGCCGCCTACACCCCTTGCTTCAGAAGCGAGGCCGGTTCCCACGGAAAAGATACGCGAGGCATGATTCGGCAGCACCAGTTCAATAAGGTCGAAATGGTCAAATTCACGAAACCGGAAGAGTCGTGGGACGAACTGGAGGCGCTGACAAACAACGCTGAGGCCATTCTTCAGAAACTAGAACTGCCGTATCAGGTGGTGACGCTCTCCACAGGCGACCTGGGTTTTAGCGCTGCCAAGACATACGACATAGAAGTTTGGCTGCCGGGACAAGACAGATATCGTGAAATCAGTTCCTGCTCCAACTTTACGGATTTCCAGGCAAGGCGCGCAAACATACGCTTCAAACGCGACAAAAAAGCCAAGCCTGAATTCGTTCACACGATAAATGGTTCCGGGCTTGCGGTAGGGCGCACGGTTGTGGCCATACTCGAAAACTACCAGCAGCAGGACGGCTCGGTCGTTATACCCGAAGCGCTAAGGCCATACATGCGCGGCATGGAATCCATAACACCACCCGCGTAAAACTCACGCGCGATTCTTTCTCTTGTCGAGCGCTTTGAAAAACCAACTGGGATAGAAACGAGTCGGGCAAGTAATACAAAAGGAGACGCGTTGGGACTACTCTGTGCTTCCCCCAGAATCATTTTGGCCAAGCTTCCGGTGGTAATCGGGCGAATGCGGTTCCTCTAGTTCGGGATATTCACCAGTGCCCATGGCCCACCGCTTCCACTCGTGAAACTCCTCTTCGTTTCTCCAAAGGTAGGGGTGCCGATTCTTCCCTATTCGCTCGAAAAGCTCGCTTGCCTTCTCCTGGTCTTTGTGCAAACACGCCATCTGGCAGTAATCATTGAGCCGGTTGAGTGAATTAGGATGTGCCTCCAGGAAGTCGTCAAAGCCCTTCTGAACGCGCGACCACGAAAAATCGTGAACCTTAACATAGTCTGCACTTCTCACATAACTTTGCACATTTGAGGCAATCAAGGCGTACATTGCCTCTCCTTCAGAGTCTCGGGTTATTTGCACTGCTTCGTCCGCAAACCTTTCCACATCCCCGTATCTTCCGCCCCATCTTGGCAAAAGGCTATCACAATACGCTCGGAAAAGCGCGTAGTAGTTTACCTCAACCGAAACACCCTTTTGGAAGGCCTTCTTAATCTTGCGATCACTCCAGCCGTTACCCATACCAACGACCACCATTGCTGCATAGAGTTCAGGATCCTTTTGCTCAAGTTTTTCCGCTTCGAGCAACACTTCCTCAGCCTTGTCTAGATTCTCGTGAAATCCTTTCCACCCCTCTTCCGTAACGGTATTGGCATATCCTCCTCCGCGCGCTTTCCACCCGAGGTATCTGTACTGATTGACAAGCGCAATTCTTGGCGTTACCGAATCAGGATACGCTTCTATCCAGTTGTTCAAGACCTCAAAGTGACGTTCAGAATAGAATCTTCCGGCATTCCCTGACTTAGTCTGAAGGAAGTCATAGTAGTCTTCCAGCTGCCACTCACCTGTGACTAAACGTGGCTTCACTTTTCGCAACCGCTCGACTATCCTCTCCAATCGAGCAAAGTTTTCAGAACGAAATAGCCACCCGATCTCCGACTCATATGTGTAGACGCCGTCGTAGTGAGACTCCCTGTCATGAAAGACCTCGCCATCGACGTTGCCACGGCACTCGTTGTTTTCCAGCACAGGTTTGGCATCCTTGCTGAGAACAAATATGCCCGCCTTCTTATTGTCATGAAACTTATTCCCTCGCGCCGTCCCTTCTGCGTCCCATCCAAACCATATTCCGTGCCCATCGTTTTCAGAACTCTCGTTGTTCTCGATTATGGGAGCTGTATCGAAAAACATCACGCATATTCCCGATGCGGCGTTCTTGCTAAAGACGTTGTTCGCCACTGTCGCTTCGGCACCGCAGTCGATGCTGATCCCATTGCCGCCGTTTTGGCTGCATTTATTCGCAACCACGAACGCCTTTGTTCCCGCATATGCGATGAAAATTCCACGTCTCGTGTTGTTGTTGCAAGTGTTGTTTTCCAGGCTCGCTATGCCGCCGCAGATGACGCTTATTCCGTCCCGCTTGTTGTTCTCGCACAGGTTCCCCCTCAGCGTGACCTGATCTTGGGAGTCCTGCACTTCTATTCCGTCTTCTCCATTTCCTGAGCAGGTGTTGCCTTCTGCAAGACCTGCTCCTCCCTTTCGATAATACATGCCAGTCTTTACGTTCTCAGAACATGTGTTTCCTCTTATTGTTGGCGCTGTTCCTTTCCCATCTATCAACATACCCGTCCAACCATTACGAGAACATGTGTTGTTTTCGACATCAGCATCTGCGCCCTTTTGTATAAAAATGCCGATTTTTTCGTTGTCGTTGCACTTGTTCTGCCTGATTACGACTTCAGCGCTTTCCTTTGAAACCCCGATCCCGTAAGAGTTTTCTGAGCATACATTACCTTCGACTATGCCTTGTGAGCCATCAAAATAGATTCCGGTTCCTTTGTTTCCTACGCATTCGTTGTCGGCAATAGTGACAGAGGTTTCATCGTCCCCTATAAGAATTCCATTACGTGAGTTTCCCTCGGCTCGACAATTCTTCACAAGGGCTTTGCTTCCTTTCTTTATTCTCAAACCGTCCGTAGCCCCGCCTTTGAATGTGCAGTCACTAATCTCTACCGAACTGCCTTTTACAAGGACGATGGGAGGCCCCTTGGCCTCTTCGGACTCACCCTGTTCTTCTTTTTCCTTATCACTCTTATCGCGCCCAAAGGTGATTTGCGAGATTTTGATGTTATCGACAGCTTCCAGCAGCAGAACCTGGCCTGTTTCTTCCTTTGAGTGAATTGACACAACATCACGGCCTTCGCCGGACAGCACAAGGCCGCTCTTCAACTCAATAGGTGTTTCGACTGTGTAAATGCCCGCCTTGATGTGAACAGTGTCGCCAGCTTGGGCCTCGGCGACGGCCTCTTGAATTGAACTAAACTGGTCCGGCACGACTAATGTCGACGCCGCTTGGGCTGTACAGCATGCCAGCACAAGGCACCATACACCGGTGAAAACTCTATGCATCACTGTTCCCTTCCCTCGTGAATTAAGACAGTCTACGGCTTGGTTGGCAGGCCGCACACTTGTGGCCATACTTGAAAACTACAAGCAGCAAGACGCTTCAATTTTCATACCTGAAGCGCTCAGACATACATGCGCGAAATGGATTGCATAAAACCACCCGCGTAAAACTCATGCGCGTTTTTTCCTCTTGTCGAGCGCTTTGAAAAACATAACGGCAGCCAGCACCAGGATTGAGAAACCGACGGGAATAGACACGAGTACGGCAAGCAGTATAAAACGAAATGCGCTTGTGTTACCTTGTCCTTCCCCAAGAATCATTTCGGCAATAGACCTGGGACCGGACGAAGACCGACGCTTTAGTTCGGGATATTCACCGACGCCCGTAGCCCATTGCTTCCATTCATTGAGGCTTTCTTCGTTTTTCCAGAAATAACTTTCCCAGTCTTCTCCTATTTCTTCGAAAAGCTCGTTTGCCTTGTCCTGGTCCTTATGCAAACACGCCATCAGACAATAATTATTACGCCGATAGATGGATTCAGGGCGTGCCTCTAAGAAGTCGTCAAAACCCTTCTTAACGCGCGGCCACGAGAAATTGTGAACCCTAACGTAGTCTGCATTTCCGACATAACTTCGCACGTCGTCTGCAATTAGCGCATACATTGCTTCACCATCAAACTCTTTAGTCATTTCCACGGCTTCATCAGCCAATCGTTCCACGTCACCATACTTGCCTCCCCATCGAGGTAATAGAGTATCGCAATAGTAGTAAAAAAGAGGGTAGTAGTTTGGCTCTATCGCGAGGCCTTTCTGGAAAGCATCTCTAATCCTGCCGTCGCTCCAGCCGTTCCCCATTCCAACAATCACCATAAGCGCATAAAGTTCTGGGTCCTTTTGTTCCAGTTTTTCCGCTTCCGATAAGACACCTTCGGCCTTGTCGAGGTATTCGCCAAATTTTCTCCAGCCTTCTTTCGATACAGTATTTACATATCCACCCCCGCGCGCGTCCCACGCCATGTTTTTGTATGCCTTGGCAAGTGCGATTCTGGCAGAAACCGAATCCGGATAGGCCTTAATCCAATTGTTTGATATTTTTACGTTGCGCTCAGGACTGTTATTGGTTGACTTGTACTTATCGATCCTAAGGTTTTTGTGGAACCAGTTCAATTGCCATGAGCCGCTCTCATAGCGAAGCTTATCACGACGCAGGACGGTAGCCATTCGTTCGAGACGATCAAAGCTCTCACTCCTGAACAGCCATTCTACCTCGGCCTCATAAACCCAGGTCTCATCGTAAGAGCTCTCCCTGTCAATCTTAATATCGCCCTCAGCGTTGTCGTGGGTATCGTTGTTTTCCAGAATCGGCTCAGCATGCTTGCTGACTACGAAAATACCCGTCAGACTATTGCCACTACATTCGTTGCCGCGCACTATCCCTTCCGCGTCATGGCCAATCCAAATACCGTATCGCTTATTATCAATAGACTTATTGTTCTCGATGGTAGGGTTTGTGCCAAAACCGCCTATTGCGATTCCGGTTCGCGTGTTTTTGCTGCAAATGTTATTGCTGGCATGTACATCGGCTCCCCTCTCGATCAGGATGCCGTTGGCGTTGTTTTCGCTGCATTCATTTGACGAAAGAGTGGCCTTCGTTCCCTCATAAGCAACGAAAATGCCTCTCCCACCGTTACCGCGGCATATGTTCTCTTCCAAAGTGCCTGTAGAGCCACATGTGAAGCTGATTCCGTCCTGCTTGTTCTTTTCGCACAAGTTATTAGTCAATACGATTTGATTGTCAACTCCCGTTACTACTATGCCGCTCTCTGCATTGTTCGAGCATGTGTTGCCCTCTACGATACCTCCGGCTCGTTTTCGAATATTCATGCCTGTCTTCTTGTTCCCAGAAAACGTGTTTCCTCTTATTGTTGGATCAGTGCCTTCATCGCCTATCATTATTCCCGCGAAACGGTTTCCAGAACATGTATTGCCTTCGATAATTGGATCCGCTTCTTCTTGTACGAAAATCCCGGTGTTCTTGTTATCATCGCACTTGTTTTGAGAGAGGGTGACCTCAGATTCGTCTCCCGAGATGCCTATTCCATGGGAGTTTCTTGAACACACGTTGCGTTCACCGCTACCTTCCGAATCTACGAACCTGAGTCCCGCCGAAGCGTTTTCGACTATCTCATTATCGGAAATTGTCGCAGACGACCCATAACCATAAACGTAGACGCCGTTACGCAGATTCTTTTCGATGCGGCAACCCTTCACGACGGCCTCAGCCTCCTGCCAGATGCTTATGCCATCCACGTACCCGCCCCTGATTATGCAATCATTGATTTCCACTGAACTGCTGACAACGCTGATCACGGATCTTATATCCCTATCACTGGATTTCAGTTTGATTTTCTGCTCGCGACTGCCCGCATGTTCAAGTGTAAGACCCGATATCTTTACACCACCGACATCGTACAGGTCCAATACTGGATTTTCGGCCTCTTTGCTGCTAACTGTGACAACGTCGCGTCCGTCACCCGCCAGCACAATTCCGCTCTTCAGGTTTATGCCTTTCTTAATGACATAAACACCCGCTTTCACTCGTACGGTATCGCCTCTTTTCGCGGCATCGATGGCTTTTTGAATAGAACTATACTGGTCGGGCACCACTAGTGTTGAGGCCGCTTGGGCCGTAGCGCATGCCAGCGCAAAGCACAGTACACAGGTGAAAACTCTATGCATCTTTGTTCCCCCCTCCCTCGTGAATTAAGACGGCCTATGGTTTGGTTGGCAGGCCGGATTCAATGGATTCGTTGGCTGCGTGTGTGGCTCGGAAAGTTTTTGCTGCATCTGCGTATGAAGACTTGATTTTGTTTTTCTTGCCGCTTTGGACGGCTTCGATGAAGGTTTTGTTTTCTTCCTCGAACATGTCGGCTTTTGGCCGTATTTCAGTTGTTCTGCCGTCTTCCTCAATGATCATACGGCCATTATCGAACCTGAAAACACTGTCTGTTGTCACTATGTTGAGCACAATCTTCTGAACGTGGTCCGTCACGCAGCATGATGACAGGCATCCGGCGGCCCCGTTCTTAAAGCGCAGGCTGACTGAACTGCTGTCGTAAATGCTGTAATTGCTGTCTTTGAGAATGCAGCCGTTGGAACCAACTGCGTATACTTCGGCAACTTCTCCGCACAAGTATCGTGCGAGGTCGAATAGGTGTGTGCTTTGTTCGACAAGTTGTCCGCCGCTCTTGTCCATTTTTCGTCGCCATGGAGTTTCGGGTGTTCTGCAAATCCAGCTTCCGCAGACTAGAGATATGGCCTTTTCTTTTAGCATCTTGCGTGCCACTTCGACTGTGTCGTTGTAGCGGAAACAGTAGCCTACGCTCGATATGACTTTGGATTTTCTTATTGCGGCGCTCACCCGTTTGCAGGTTTCACGATCAATCGATACCGGTTTTTCTATGAAAAGGTGAATTCCGCGTTCGGCTGCGGCTTCCTCGATATCGCCGTGCGCAAAGGGAGGCACGCACACGTAAACGGCGTCTGGTTTTACTTTGTCGAACATGGCTGAGGGATCGGTGAACGCTGTGCCGCCAAATTCCGATGTGGCTTTTTCGGCGCTGGTCTTGTTGACGTCACAGTGGCCCACGATTTTCGCGTCATCATGTGCGGAGAGGTACTTGCCGTGTTTGGCCATTATCTTTCCGCAACCAACAAACGCAATCTTAACCATCTAAACCGTTCCCCTAAAAAACAGGCGGTGCAAATCATCAAACATACACAAGGGCCGGCGACAGGCAATCGAGTGTCAACCCCCCCCAAGCGATTCCGATGCCGCAGACCAAGAGTAGTCATTATAGAAAAAAAATTGAAAAAGGTAAATGAAAAAATTTAAGGCATGAACTGATCGCACAAGAGAACACGCGTCCACTCGTACATGGCGTGTACACTTAGCGACTCGATATGTCCGCTCCGCCAAGCTTCGTGACCTGCGTTGATCCGCTTCAACCTTGCGTAAGCCAAGGAGAATCAACGCTTTCCGATTTGACTGAAAAGTGGCACACAAGTTGCTCTATAAAAAGCAGATGTCTTTTTATGACGTTGAAAGTTAGACGCATGTAGAGCATAATTTCACAAGCGTAATACGCTGAAGCATTGCGATTAGCGCGCAAACAAGGGGAGATTTGTTATGGAATGTTCCATGGTTTTCTTAGTGGCCGTCGCGCTCTTTGCGCTTTTAAGGACAATATTACTTGCAAAGAAGCTTCGTAATCTCGATAGCCGCGTTGAAAGCCTGCGTCAGGAAATGCGCTTGAAAGCCCTCCAAGAACAGGCAGAGACTCGGCATCAAGAGAAGAAGGCTGTTGAGGAAAGTGTAGCATCAACTCCTGTTCCGCAAGCGCCAAGACTGCAACAAGAATTGCAACCTCCGCCGTTCTTGGAGATCGAGAAACCGGACGAGCCTGTGGCGGCTCATTCCGTACAACTGGAGAAAAAGGAACCACTTGATGCGAAGCTCCCTCAGCCTTCCAAGATAACTGCAACTCAATTGGCGCGAGTGCCGAAAGAAAACTTTGTCGTAAAGCTCATCAAACAACGCATCGACCATGTGCGCCAAACAACTCGCGAACTCGGTTGGGAAGTTGCCATTGGCACGTATTGGCTTCCGCGAGTTGCGATAATCCTGATACTTATAGCCGTTGTATTTCTCATGTCGCTGCTCGCAGGAGAATGGGCCCCCTACTGGCGTATCGGCTGGGGCTACGCTACATGCGCAGCGCTCCTTGTGCTGGGTTGGAAATTTGAAAAGAAATACGACCAATTTGCGCGGATACTTTATGCAGGCGGTTTAGCCCTAAGCTATTTTGTAACTTTTGCAACATGGTACATCCCCTTCGCACGGCTTCCCATCTTCACGTCAGCAGGACCAACGCTCGCTCTTTTGGCCGGAGTTGTCGTGGTGTGGGCCGTGGTGGCGCAGATACGCAAATCGAAAGTGATTGCGTTCATGGTGACGGGCCTGGGGCATTTCACAATACTGATGGCAACGCACACTCTCGACCAGCCGACGGAGTATTCAACTGCCGGTGTCCTGTTTATCAGCATTGGGAGCGCTTTTTTTCTGCTCAAGAACCGATGGTACTACGTGGCATCACTCGGACTGCTGGGCAGTTACATCAACCATTTCATAATCCTCAATAACGGCCCGGTTCCCCACGATGCCTTCGATTTCTTCGTAGCGATGGGCATATTGGCCGTGTACCTGCTCACTTACGCACTGTCTGAACTTTTCAGCCCTGCAAGCCTGCGCCGTAAGGACGTGCCAACCTGGTTCCGCAGCACATTCGTGACAATGAACACGGCGTGCTTTTTCACTCTTGGCACCTTCATTGCGGTCAACTCCGATTTCTCTAAAGATCATCTGGAAGTCTTTTGGCTAAACTACGCATTCGTGCTGCTGGTCATTGGAGTGGCCTATCTCAGACTGCGCGACCGCGATCCGTTGTACAACGTATACTTCACCAAAGCCGTGGCGGTCGCAACGCTCGGACTTGCCTCGCAATACAGCGGCGATTCGCTGGCGGCGTGGTTTGCCGTGGAAACGGTCGTGTTGTTGTTTTCTTCGCGGCGTTCGGGACTCGTTGTAACGCGCATACTCGCTTATGCTGTTGGCATACTGGCTCTTGGGTACGCGGTTTATGTTGGACTCGACACATTTCCCGCGGCCTATGCCTCAGAGGAATACTATATGCACGCATTTCTCAGTGCCTTCGCCGTGCTTTCTTTCTTTGCGGCGTCGCAGCTATACCAGCGCACCAACTGGTCGATTCGCTCACCTCGAACTGTCTCTTTCGCCGGGGAACTACGGCTCATGTGCTGGCAACTTGACCTTGTGGGAGAGAGGTCTGAGTGCTTTGCTACTGCAAAGAAACCGCTGAACGGCCTGTTGTTTCCTTATCTCTACGCAATCGCCGGATTGGCGGTCTACCTGACCCACACGAGAATTGTTGTGCAGGAAGGACACAGGTTTCCCGCCATAGCCATTTTCGCTTGCCTTATGGCGGTGCTGGCCTATGTTCTGCAATCACGTCCCTTCGGCCTGGCTTCCGTGCTCGCGGCCGTTGTGGCGACGGTCGTTGGAACCTACGAAATTGCGGAATCAAGTGTTCAACCTCACGTAATTTGGCCATCGATTGGGATCATTGCATTGGCCGTAGTGGCTGTGGCGTCCGATTGGCCGAAATCAAAAGGACCGGGGGCACTTTCCTTCCATCGCGCGCCAGCCTCACCTTACATTCTCTATGGAATTGCCACGTTGCTGCTGGGGATTCTTCTCGACACACGGCTGGACCTTACTCACGAGGCAATTGCAATTATGGCTGCCGGTGTTGGCTTGGGACTACTGTTTCTTGTGCTGAAACCCAGGCCGCTTGCAATTTGCTCAAGCGTCCTTCTCGCGTGGGCGGCATCAAGAAGCGTGCCGCAATTAACGGACTTGATAGACACCGCCGGCACTGAATGGAAAATGGCGATCTATTTAGTAACAGCGTTTTGTCTGCTTGGAGAACGTTTCTACGCCATGAACAAAAAACGCGCGGACGAGACAATATGTGGGTCTGCGCTCATGATAACCGCTTGGGCACTTGTGCTGTGCTACCTTGAGGAGACCTTGCCCGCCCATTGGCTCCCAACAGGCATGGCCGCGGCGAGCTTCGCGTTCTTAGCCTACGGACTCTTTTTCCGTTCCGCATCGGCAGGCGGGGTGGCCGTTATAGGCGTGGTATGGGTATCGCTGCTAAGCACAGGCAAGGCTTACGTATTTGATGCACAAATGTCCACCGGCCTCGTTATGGGCTTTGTCCTGCCGATAGTGTTTTGGGTAATCTGTGAAAGGCTCTGCGCACTATACAAAGGCAGGATTGTCGAGTTTTTCGGCAAAAACTACCCTTCGACCGACGGGGAAAAAACGCTGCAAACGATCGCCGCTATACTTATCGCTTCGTCCGCGGCACTCTCGCTTGCGATACTGGAACGCATACCGAATCTTAGCGACCTGAATCTTAGCATAGTCACAATATCCTGGTTTGCGCTTGCAGCACTGCTCTTCCTAGCCTCGCTGCTCATTCACGAAAAGTTTTACCGCTATACAGGCTTGGGAATCATATTTCTTTCACTGATACGCGTGTTCTTCATCGACATGAGCGAAGCCGAAGCGGTGTTCAGGATCGCGGCATTCGCGGTTCTCGGAATAGGCCTGCTAAGCATAAGTTTCGGCTACTTCACATGGCGCCAACGGCTAAAAGACAAAGAAGAGGCACCGGAGACAAACGAATAACGCAACCGCAGGGAGCAACAAGATCAGTCTGATCCGACGGATCCGTCAGATCAGAAGCACCGGAACGCTGACATCGCCAAACAAATCAGATTACTGCAATAATTTGGGCCTTCAGATATGTTAATCTATACAGAGGGTTGTCCACAGGGTTTCTTTTAGGAGGGGTGCGCTTAATGGAGCTGAACGTTCGTATAGCTGGTGAGGCCGGTGCTGGAATCCAAACGACGGCCGAGTTGTTCGGCAAGCTGGTAATGCGTTGCGGAATCCACGTGTCTTCATACAACAATATCGAGTCTCGTATCCGCGGGGGTCTTAACTTTACGCATCTAAGGTGCAGCGACATGCCACGCCGGGGTGTGACTAACAGGGTTGACGTGTTGGTCGGCCTATCAAAACTGGCTGTGGAAACACACGGCGCAGCAGTGGCCGAGGGTGGCGTAGTAGTTTGCAGTCCCGAGTTCAAGCATGGCAGCAGGCTCGACGTTGACATTGTCTCGTTGGCCAAAGAGGCCGGTTCCCCAAGGACCCAGGGCATAGTGGCGGTCGCTGTAGTTGCAGGCTTGATGGGGCTGGACGTGGAAGAATTGAAAAACATGGTCCGGCAGCGCTTTGCTAAGCGCGAGGATCTGGTAAAAATGAATTTGCTGGCCGTCGACTCAGGCTACGACGCAGGCACAAATGCCAGGCAGGACGGCGGCCTTGCCCTTCCTCCGAACGCGGGCAAAGGGCGCATGTGGATTTCCGGCGGCGTAGCGATTGGGCTGGGTGCGGTGGCAGGCGGAATGACATTTATCTCCTCGTATCCGATGAGCCCCGCCACGATCACGTTTACGTGTCTCGCACAATGGGCGGAAAAGGCGGGCATAGTGTCGGTGCAAGGCGAGGACGAGGTGGGGGTGATCAACATGGTTGCCGGTGCTTCGTATGCTGGCGCCAGAGCCATGGCGGCAACTTCGGGCGGTGGCTTCGCGCTGATGACCGAAGGCGTGTCGCTCCTTGGCGTGATCGAGACCCCGGCGGTCATAGTTGTTGCGCAGAGACCTGGGCCGGGAACGGGTATGGCGGCCAGAACCGCCCAGGGCGATCTCCACATGGTGTTGCACAGCGGCCATGGCGTGTTTCCGCGGGTGATTCTTGCTCCGAAAGACGTTGCCGACTGTTTCTACCTGACGGCGCGTGCCTTTGACATAGCCGAGAAGTACCAGGTGCCGGTTTTCATAATGACCGACCACAAACTCCAGCACAGCATGACTAACGTGAAGCGTTTTTCGCTGGACGAATTGCCTGCTGAACGTCATTTGTTGACTACGGATGAGCTTGAAGCGATGGATGATTATGCGCGTTTCAGGTTTACGGACTCTGGTGTGTCGCCTATGGCCGCGCCAGGCGCTTCGCGGCACACAGTGGTTGTGGATTCGCACGAGCATGACGAACACGGCCACTTAACCGAGTCCGCCAGCAACGCCACTGCAATGAATGAGAAAAGAATGCGCAAAGGCGAAACGCTTAAGGAAATCATATTACCGCTGGAAATTGACTCGCAAGTGGATGGCCGTCCGCTGGTTGTGACCTGGGGCAGCACCTACCATACCGCAAAGGAGGCGGTTGAGAAGCTTCGACGGAGTGGTATCGAATGCGCCCATGTTAATCTGCGTATGATCTGGCCAATTGACGGAGAAGCGCTGAGGGAGCTTTTCCTGCGCGCGGAGAAGGTTATAGTGGTCGAGAACAATCCAAACGGCGAACTGGCAAGGTTGCTTCAGACGGAGAGCGGAGAACTTGGCATGGCGCGTGTCAATCGCTCCGACGGCAGGGCATTCACAATAGATGACCTCGTGGTTGCAATCGGAAAGGAGTTGGGGGAATGAGCGTTACACTTGCGGATTTCAAAAGCGACGTCAATTGCAATTGGTGTCCGGGCTGCGGAAACTTCGGGATTCTGAACGCCGTCAAACAGACCTTTGTTGATCTCGATATTGCCCCTCATCAGGTCATAATCGCCTCGGGGATCGGCCAGGCAACCAAGATTCCGCATTATATGCAGGTGAACACCTTCAACGGACTGCACGGACGCGAAGTTGCTACGGCTACCGGAATTAGATTGGCTGTGCGGGATCTGCCTGTGATAGTCCACGCGGGCGAAGGCGGAGCATACGGCGAAGGGGGCAACCATTTTCTGCACTCTTTGCGCAGAAACAATGACATAACGCTTGTGGTGCATGATAATTATTGTTACGGCCTAACCAAAGGCCAGGCTTCGCCGACAACTCCGGAGGGGGTGATCTCGCCGCTGAACACAAAGGGTGTTCCCGCGATGCCGCTGAACCCTCTTGCGCTGGCCATTTCCCAATCGTGTGGTTTCGTTGCGCAGTGCTGCTCGATGCCAAAAGACACGCTTGTGGATCTGCTCAAACAAGCCATTCAGCACAAGGGTTTTTCGTTGTTGAACGTTCTGCAACCCTGCGTGACCTGGGACAAGGTGCATACTTACAAATACTATCGCGAAAACACGGCTAGCGTGCCGGAAGACCACGACGTTTCAGACCAGATGAAGGCACTGGAACTATCTCTGACGCAAACCGACAAGCACCTCGTGGGAGTTCTTTTCAAACAGGAGCGATCCACCTTCGAGGACAAGGTACTGGCCCACATCGACAAACCACTGCGCGAAAGAGGAACAGGCCTGAAAAAGGCAGAGGAGCTTTTCGAGCAATTTTGTTGATGCTTACCTGGTAAATATTCGTTAAACCCGTGTATGTTCAGGAAAACTGAGCAAAAACGGGACTTAGGGCTCTTCTTAGAGACCAGCAAGCAAAGCGAGTCTTCGAGCGAAGACGGGTCTGTCCCGTTTCTTGCGGGCCTTGTCCAAAAGCGCCACGGGTTTAACGAATACTTACCTTACCTGCTTAGTCGCTCTTTCCTAAGGCCTTGGCGCATTCAAGCATCGCAGTCTTTACGCGCAAGTCGGTGGGACGTCTTTTGAAAAGTACACTGTAGGACGCATAGGCATAGTCCAACTTTCCTAATCGTTTGGCCAAGGGCGCCAAGGCTCGGTGTACTGCAATCCAGTCGGGACGGATACCCGCGGCGGACTTGTAGTGAACAAAAGCGTCTTCCAAATTCCCTTGTTCCTCATGCCATTGGCCGAGTTCCAGGCGCAGCTTTGCGTCCGCGCGCCGCGCTGGCAGACTCTTTGCCAAGACGTCGTAATAGGCGCGCGGTTTGGGGTCTTGTTGTGCCAACAATTCCAGAGCTTGACCATACGCACCGTGTTCGCTCGATTCATATGGGTTCAGCTCCGCCGCTTTCAGAAACGCGTCAACGGCCGCATCGGTTTCGCCAAGTTCTTTTAGCGCTTTACCAAATGTTTCGTAGTCTTCGCTCGAAATAATTTTCTCCCCTCGAAGTTCTTCAAGCTGCACGGCTACATGTATGCGATCCCTTGCCAGTTTCGCATCTCCCTTATGAAACGCAACTTGTCCCGCTATGAGAAGTGCGCTCGTAGGTGGCGCTTCAGCATCAAGCAAATCGTCCAGGCTTCTCAACGCACCGTCATACCGTTTCTGCTTTAGAAACAGCCACGCCCTTTCGATTTTCGCCTGATCCGTGTCCGCGAACTCCGCCATTAAAATCCCAGGCGCAATTCTAACGTTCACCGGCGTAATGAAGTCCGCGTATCTTTGGAGTATGGCGTTTCGCATTTCCAAATCAATTGACGAAAGCGGTTTTTCGCACAAGTCCTCGATTGCCTTTACCCAATCCCCGTCCTTTTCGATCTGCTCGATAAGGCTCTTGAGACGCTCGAAGCCGTAGCGATCTCCCAATTCCTGAAAAACCAATGCGCTGTAGGTACGGCACAAGGTATTGCTTTGGCCGAGGAATTGCTCTTCAATCGTCGCAAGCGGAAAGTTTGCACCGGTGCGAAGTACCATAATCAGATTCCCCAGGCCGGCAGGCACCCACTCCGGGGAAGTCTGCATTCCCGCGTATCGCGCTATCCCCTCCTGCATCCACTGCGGCATCCTGCCGCTGGCCTTTTGCTTGATCACGAAATGCGTTACGCTGCGGTGCAAAGCTTCGTCAAGACGGTATTTGGCCTCTAGTCCACCAACTGCGTCCGGCGTCCACAGGAAGACGGTGGATTTGAAGTAGATCGAGCCCTCAGGACCCGCAGGTGTGTTGCCTCACCCATAGGAAGGAATGCCCTGCGTCACAACGTCGAGGTCGCCGCGGGCCGCACATAGCTGGATCCGGAACGGCTCTACGCTTTTGACGCCGAAACGCCTGCATTCTTCATCAAGATAAGCCTGCGCCATGGACAATACATAATCGGCCAGTAAGGAGTCGTCACGCTGGTGTGCGACAGTTATCGCGCCTCGTGTAGCCAATTCCGATTTGTCCATTGTGTCAAGAAATTCAAGAATGTTTTTCATTTCCGGATCGAAACGCTTGACCGCAAAGGCCTCCTCAAGACAGTCGGCCGCTTCCTGGAATTCGCCACATCGCAGTTTGGCGATACCCAGGCCTTTGAGTGCCCCTGCATCGTCGGCGTTACGCTGAAGCGCCCGCTCAAACCATTTGCGGCTTTCCTCGTAATCCATGCGCATTGCGAAGATGTCACCTACGGAAGCCGAAAGTGAGCGTCCGGCAAGTTTGTCGAAATCTTCCTGGCTTTGCGCCGCGCCGTTTTCCTGTTGAGATTTCAGGAGAGGGAGAACCGACGCCAACTCTTCGGTCAACAGGTCGTTCGGATTAAATTCGCGGTTTTTCTCGATAAGTTTTCCGGCTTCATCCCAATCGCCCGAAATCAGGCTGTAGTAAATTAATCTTCGGCGCGCTTGAAGCAGCGAAGGATCGGCGCTTAGTGCCCGGCTACAAACAGACTTAACAACTGTGGCGTTCTGCCTAAATGCCAGAAGGATCTCGCCAAGTTCGGCGAGTGCCAGTCCACAACCATCATACTTCGCAATAATTTTGTTGGCGGTTGCCGCGGCCACTTCCAAGCCATAGGTGTCGCGGAAAACACGCACCTTTTCTAGCAGCGCATATGGGTTTGCGGGATCGTAGCGCAAAGCGGCCTGGAGACATTGCAGCGCTGCTTTCGGCTCCCCAATTGCCCTCATTGCCCCAGCCGCGGCGGTCAATGCATTGACGGTACGCGGCGGATTTGCATTTATCAGGTCGGCCATTGAACGGCGCAAAGTTTCGGCCTCATCAGGCTTCCCCTGAGCGTCAAACACCTTCGCCCTGCACTCCAATATTTCAAGGTCATCAGGGTGGGTCAAATCCGCCGCTTCCAGGACTTGCAGGGCATCAGCATAATCGCCCCTGCGTAACTGAAGCCGGGCCGTGAAAAGCCGCGCCGCCTTGTTGAGCGGATCGCGCCTGAGCAATTCCCGGCAATTCTCCTCACAGCGTTCAATTTTACCCTCCAGATAGTCCATACGTATCAGGAGTTCCAGTTCGGCGCTTCCATAGTCGCCGGCTTCCTCGATAGTCCTGAGCGCGTCCTCAGTGTTTCCCTGATACCAAAACATTTCCGCCCACAATAGCGACGTGGCAGCCTTGTCGGGAGACTTGAGGGATCTCAGCACAATAATGGCGTCTTCAGGACGTTCATGCCGGTTCAGAAAACGAATGTATGCCGCCTTGGCCTCGAAACTATCAGGATTCGAGTCCAGTACCGCCTTGAGGTTTCGTTCTGCATCGGCACTGCTCATGCCGAAAGTGGAAGTGTCCGTTTGTGCCTCGCATGCAACTGCTGCCAGTAGCAAGCCTGCAATTAAGCGGATAGTATTTGATACACATCTCTTGTTCATCATATCAGTCTGTTATTGTTCCCTGTTTTGGCCTTTTGACTCGGCAATCAACCAGTCTGCACAACGTTTCATAAACTGCTTTTGCCCAAATAGAATATTACCCCAATTCCAGATTTGCACATTCACAACGGTCCCTTTTTTCAGACGGTGAATGTAAAGTGGATTCAATCTTGAATCGACCCGCATGTTTCCTGATCCGAAGAAACGATCCTGTTCTGGAATTGGCTGCACACCCTGTAAAAGGACTTCTCCATCATAAGTTCCCGCCCAGCCGTTCATGCCAGCTGATAGCCAACCGCCGTCTTCCTTGAGGCCATACAGCAGAGGGTGAACCTTCAAAGTTTCCATTTTCATGGGTTGTGGATGATAATAATACTGGCCATTGCGAAGTCCCATGAGCGCTTCTACGTCTTCGGTATATCCAGGATATCTGTTTGCAAAATGGTGCAGGTTCAGCAAGGGCACTCCCTGTTCCACAGTCACCCGAAGACCTTTCAACAAAGACGGATGTATGCATTGGTTTCGTCCAGAGACGATTAAGTCCAATTCGCATAGTTTGTCTTTCTCCCCTGCGGCGATTTCGCGGCCAAACAGACCCAATCGCATAAGGGCGTCAAGCTGCATCTGATTGTTTTCTGTTCCAGGTTCGATGATGGCGTAGAAATCATAGTCCGAACTGGTTGGGACACTTCCCTCTGAATTCATGTCTACACCAAGGCTCTCGAGAACGTATTCAACGTGTCCGTACGGCCCTCTACTGGCCCACCCGTAGCCGCGTTCTTCCGTGGAATAGCTAGCGATTATGCCAACCTTAGGCTTTGGACGTTGGGATATTAGCCACTCGACACCACGCACGTAGAACTCATCGTGAGAAAAAGGCCGGTCTTCACTCTGGTTGTTACCAAAAAAAAGAAAATGCAGGGTGGTACCTCTTCCTAATTGATGAATGTAGATAGGGCATATCTGCTCACTAGGAAGTCCACCTCCAAATCCTTGAGCCGTTTCGCTTCGTTCCAAATCCGCTTGAACCAAAACAGTGCCGTGGTTAACGCCCCCAATACCGTTCATGCCAAAGCCCGTAATTCTGTCGCCCTCTTTGTACCCTTCAAGCAGAGGATGCTCCTCAACAACTTTCCACGTCATTGGCGCCGGATGCCAAAAATATTTTCTACTCTTTAAACCCAGCAGGGGTTCAATACATTCATCAGCATAACCGGGCTCAACCGTTGAAAAGCTATTTGCGTTGAAAAACATGGTTCCGCGGTGAACAGCTTCTGTTATAGCATCGATGACATCAGGGCGCATATTGGCGTTCAATCGGCCTGAGACTATGACTGCAAGTCGTGAGAGTTCGTCCGGATCCGAACCATCTACCCAACCGTCCAGGAAACCGTATTCCTGGAGAGCCGCCTTCACTTCGGGCAACTCTTCCGTTTCTGGATCAAGCACGGCAATTACCGTGTATCCCGCAGCCCTCAGGGGAATAGCGATCTTTGCATGCTTGAAACCATACGGATTTGCGACCCAATGTGGACCTGTCGCCGTAAAATGACTGACAATTATTCCAACTTTAGCCGAACTAAAAGATGCGGGCTTTGGCTCAGCAGGTTTGCGCACAGGCGAAAGCTCTGTGTCTGGTTTAGCGAGCCAGCGCACGCATCTCAGGTAGAAGTCATTGCTCGATATGGGAGCTTCCGTTTCGGCAATGTCGCCCCACCATTGGCAATTTAGTACTTTGCCGTTGCCTAAATTCCGAATGTACAGCGGACAGACTGTTCCCGAAGGACTGGTCGAGTTTCGGATTTCCTCCACAGGAAGCAGCAACGGTGTACCGTCGACATTGCCCGGCCATGCATCCATGCCAGGCACGGTGAACTCCGCGCCCTTCTCCAGACCCATAAGCAAAGGGTGGGACTCAACAACCTCACAGGGCAAGGGCTGCGCGCGCCAATGCGACCGCGCTTCGCCTATTCCGAGTAATTCTTCGATGTGCTCATTGTGTCCGCTCACCGTTCCGAAAGCGTCAAAGTTTAAGAAGTTGACGCCGCTTTTGACCGCATCGACAATAGCCGCGACCACTTCGGCACGCATGTTTTGATTGGAACCGGATACGATGACGTCCAGTCCTTTAAGGGCTTCAATGTCAGTTCCGTGGAGCCATTTGCCGGCTAGTTCGAGTTCCTTCAGGACCTCCCGAAGGGCGTCGTCGTTTTCTGTACCAGGTTCTATAATGGCCGCCACTTCATGTCCGGCCTGCAAGAATATACGCGCGACCTCCGCATGCGCATAACCATAGGGTTCGGGATTGAAAGAAGGACCGGTCGCAGTAAAATGACTGACAATTACGCCGACTTTGATCTGCTCGCTCTTGTCGTCTGCGGCAAAAACAGCGCATGCAAAGAAATGAATCATGATGACGATCAAGAATGCATGAAGGATTCTTGGGAAATCTCTCTTGCAGGAACTTGCCCCAATCACTGCTCTTTTCCTTTCGAGGCAAGACTAATCTTCGAGGGTGCCGGGGCTAACACCGTCTTTTTGGCGTTTTCACCGTCTCCGGCATCCATGCCCTCCATGAGAGTGGTCACTTCACCATCTCCGTTATCGTCCAGGGACGGATTCTCAGTTTGAAGCGCGCCCATACCTTTAAAGTGATCCTCGACTTTTTCCGAAATGATATCGAAGATCTCGTAGAAGGTTATTTCTCCGTCCATGTCGAAATCAGCTTCATTGCTGCTGAGTGCCTCGACAAGGCAAGTGGGCATAACAGAGTGATAAATCTGGCGGGGGCCGTCACCGGAGGCCAGAACAATTCGCAATGGACCGCTTATGAACTCAGTGAAATGACCCGAGCAGCCGAAGGCCAGAATAAGGCGTTGGTCTTGGCCCGGCAAATCCGCAAGCATCTTTCCCAATGCCTGCGCGCTGAGGTCGGGTCCAGGCAGATTGAACTTTGGGACACGGTAATCGGATTGGCCGTGGCCGATCATGATTAAAAGAAGCGTATCGTCGCTACTCATCCCGGCCTTGAGCCTACCGAATTCCTTTTCAATATTGGCCAAGGTCGAAACCGCGTCGATTTTGCGCGTGTCATCCCCGGCTTCGGCAAGTAATCTGACACGCTTGGCATTATATCCGTGCTTTTTCGTTAGCAACTCGCGCAGTTCACCGAGGGATTTGAGAAACTCCTCCGAATACTTGGCCTCTCCACCCAAACCGCCTATGAGCAACACATGATCTTCAGCGGCCGCCGAAGACGAAAACGCGGCTATGCAGAATGCTGCCAATATCAGCCGAAGGATATTCAGTGAATTCATTTATGGCTCCTCTTAATGCGTCAGCGCGTAAATAACGATGTTCACGCCCATTTTATATGTGGCCTCGGCCAAGGCCTGTGTTCGCGGCTGAAAAAACCTGGCACACCAGCCACAATGTATGTCGCCGGCCGTCAGAAAAGCCACAAGCCTATCCTTGTAAAACAATCCCATGTCAGGATGAGGCGCTCCCTTGCACCTCGGCGTACCGTTATCGAAATCATAAAAACAGTGAAAGATTTCGTGATCCAAAGGCACCGGTTTCATTTCATTACCCGGCATAACTTTGCGAATTTCTCTCTCGAACGCTTTGAAAAAGTAATCCTCCGTTTTCCCCTTTATGCAATCGTCCCCATACAGAAAACCGCCCCTTTTGAAATACTCCCTGAGCGTAGCGGCCTCGTCATAGCTTAAGCGGAAATTGCCTTCTCCGGTCATAAACATAAACGGCAACGAGAAAACCTCCGAAGTGTTGTCCTGTTGAGCGTAAGCCCTGCCCAACTCTCTGACATCGATTACGCGGTCTTGCCACGGCTTCTTCGAGATCTTTATGTTTGTCGCATTGCCCAAGAACACCAAAAACTTGTCATCTCCACCCGGGTGAGCGTCCCATTTGTCCGCAACTCTCTCCAATGTTCTGTATTTCAGGCGCGAAAGCACAAAGACGTTCGGGTCCTCTTTGTTCACCGCCGCAATTGAAGGGCTCGCTCCAATTGCGGCCAGACCTGAAATGTTCTGCTTCAAAAAATGTCTTCTTTTCATCTGAACGAGCCCTCCTAATGCGTCAATGCGTAAATGACGATGTTCACGCCCATTTTATATGAAGCCTCAGCCATCTCTTTTGTTCGCGGCTGGAAAAAACTGGCACACCAGCCGCAATGTATGTCGCCTGCAGTCAGAAAAGCCACAAGCCGATCCCTGTAAAACAGTCCCATGTCGGGATGATTCCCTCCCTGGCACTTCGGCGCACCCTTATCGAAATCATAAAAACAGTGAAAAATATCGTGATCTAAAGGCACCGGCTTCATTTTATGGCCCGGCATAACTTTGCGAATTTCTCTCTCAAAGGCCTTGAAAAAGAAATCGCCCGTTTTTTGCGTTACGCAATCGTCGGCGTACAGAAAACCGCCCCTCTTGAAATACTCCTTGAACGTAGCGGCCTCGTCATAGTCTAGACGAAAATCCCCCTCTCCGGTCATAAACAGAAACGGCAACGAGAAAACCTCCGAAGTATTGTCCTTTTGAGCGTAGGCCCGGCCCAATTCCTTAATATCGATGACCCGTTCCCGCCATTTTTTTGTAGAGAGTTTTATGGAGGTCGCTTTTTCAAGAAACGACAAAAACTTGTCGTCCCCATCGGGAAGGACATCCCAGCGATCCCTAGCCATACTCAAGGTGCGGAATTTCAAACGCGGAAAAACGAAGACGTTCGGATCTTCTGTCTTCGTTGATGCCTTTGCTGCGATTGAAGCACCCGCTCCAATCGCGGCCAGGCCTGAAATGTTCCGCTCCAGAAAAGCTCTTCTCTTCACTTGAACGACACCTCCTAATGCGTCAGCGCGTAAATTACGATATTAGTGCCCATTTTCATGCAGTCTTCATGCTTTCTGGAAAAGCGCGGTTTTCCGTTCGGACCAGCCCACCATCCGCAATGAACGTCGCCCGCGGTCAAAAACGAGACCATTCGGTTGTTCAGAAAAAGTCCCATGTCGGGTTGGTTTATGTTTCCTTGAGTGAATGGAGATCTGCCGCCGGGCATCTCGAAAAAACACTTGTATATTTCGTGGTCAGACGGCACCGGTTTCATGGACAAACCCGGCATCGTCTTTTGAATTTCGCGCACGTATGCCTTGTAGAAGAAGTCTCCGTCCGGCTCCACAACACAGTCATCCGCATAAATAAAACCGCCACGCTTGAAAAACTCACCGTACACTCGAGCATCTTCGGGGCTGAACCGAAAATCGCCCTCACCAGTCATAAAGATGAAAGGAAGCTTGTAAATAGTCTCAGCATCGCTGACGTTGACCACACGGCTCCCCCATTTCCGATTCGATATTTTCAGGTTCGTATGCTTGCGCATGTAACTCAACATGGTCTCATCGCCCGACGGGGTAACGTCCCACTTTTGCTTTGTTGACGTTATAGTGCGAAACTGGAGCCTGGGAAAAACAAACACGCTCGCGTCGGATTCATCCACAGCCACACGGGGCACGCTGCGCCGAAACGCCACCGTTCTGTCGTTCTGGAATACTTCCACGGAGGGCAGACCGCGGGTAGCTGCCTGCGCCTCGAAAGCGCCCGTCAAGCCAAGCACAGACAATCCTTTTATAAAGTTACGCCTATTCATATTTCCTGCCTTTTAGTCCAAACATCAGGCTATGCTCGATATCGGCCTGACAAACCACTTCGCTTCTCTTCACCTGGCCAAGCCCTCCTAATGCGTCAATGAGTAAATAACGATGTTAGTGCCCATTTTGATGGCGGCATCGTAGTTCTTGATTGCGTTCTGGTGCCGCCTGGCCCAGGAACAATGTTGGTCGTTGGACGTAAGAAAGCAAACCAGCCGGTTCTTGTAAAAGAGTCCCCTGTCAGGGAAGACCGTCTTTAAATGCACGTACTTACCGGGCCACCAAGGCGACCCGTCGGGTATGTCATAAAAACAATGATAGATTTCGTGCTGGTAGGGGACCGGCGTGAATTCGTGTCTGGGCAGCACCTTGCCGATTTCGCGAAGCATGGCCTCATAAAAAAAACGGCGTTCGGGAGTGCCCGAGAGACAGTCATCGGCATACAAAAAACCGCCCCGCTTAAAGAATTCCCGCAAGGCCATTGCCTCGGCCTGATTGAAGCTGAAGTCCACTTCACCGGTCATGAAGATGAAGGGCGTTTTATACATCTTCTCGAAGTCGTCAACCCGTACGACCCGTTCCTTCCAAGAACGTTTTGAAATTGGGATATTAGTCACGCGGCGCAGGTGTTCAAGCAGGTTTTCATCGCCCTGTGGAAGAATGTCCCACTCATCTTTTGCACGCCTGTGGCCGAGAAACTTGAACCGGGAGAAAACAAATTCGTTTGCGTCGGATTCATCCACAGGCACGGCAGGTAGATCCCGCGTAGCGGCCTTCGCATCGAAAGCGCCCGCCAAACCAAGCACTGACAATCCTTTTATAAACTTACGCCTATTCATGCTTCTTACCTTTTGGTCCCAACATCAAGCCATGTTCGATATCCGGCGGATGAGCCACTCTGCCAGGATCAAACCCAGTAGAATAATCAAAACAGAAGGCCGGTCCCACAAGCTTAGCGCCGCGATCTTGTGTAGCGAACCTTCGCGCGGGTCAATCATGCCCGGTAGTTTATTATACTCCGACAAGTGAATATAAGCACCCCCAGTCGAGGCTGAAATACGGCGAAGCAGCGCCTCATTTAGACGAATTTCCCGCAGTTCCGGAACATCTTCCTTCACCATGAACATCGTCTCATGTTCCAGGGCCTCAACCCCCGCCTCACCCGATTCCGTACGTGCCGTCACTTTGTATAGACCCGGTTGGGACGGCATAATCCGATGCTTGAAAGTTGCTCCCGCCGCGTCGGCATCCAAGTGCGGCGTAACCACAAGTATCCCTCCCTGTGGCGGTTCAATCTCGAGGACAACGTGCGCGGTAGGGTCGGGGATGAATTCTCTGTCGAGAACGGAAGTTTGAAGCGCCACTTCGCTTCCAAGCGGAGAAAACGGCGGCACGGCTTTAACCTGGAGCCTGCTTCTGGATTGCTCCAACAGTACAAGCATCATTTCCTTCCAGAAAGCCTCGTAAGAAGGGTTGTTCGACGGGGTCTGGAACCTCCATTGCCAGGTTGCGCCAACGCCGCAGATAAGGCTGGTCCCCTGGCCATAGCGTTGGTATGCCACGACCGGCGGGTTTTCGGCGCCCTTGCCAAGCTCGATTGAGCAAAGGGTGACTGCACCCGGCCTCAGATCGCCCAGGGAATAGAGACCCGATATGGGTGGGAGAGCGGCCCACGGCGGTTTTGGATCGTACTTTGGTTCATACGGCCCAAATAAGGCGCGGTCAATACCCTCACTGGTTGGTGTGACAAGGTTATCGTCGTCGTATCTTTGGCTGGCACTGAACTTAAACGGCAGTACACTCGCCAACTCGGTGCGCGCAAAACCATTCGGGTCGAAAGAGTTTTCACCCGCCAGGAAAAGAAGGCCTCCACCCTTGTTGCTCACGAAGTTCTTCAAAGCGGTTAATTGTGAAGGGCTGAAATTGTGCGCGGCCACGTCGCCTAACACAACCACATCATACTTGAAAAGGTCCTTCTCGGTATTAGGAAAGCCCTTGGACAACTCGGATTTGTCCGAAAGGCCCTGGCGGTAGGTCTTTCCTCTTGGATTCACAGAAACCATGGACGTGACCTGGAAGCGCGAATCATCCTCAAACGCCGCGCGTAAAAAGCGGTATTCATAGCGCGGATAGCCTTCCACATACAATACCCTATACCGTTTTTGAACGACATTAATGAAAAAGTCCTCGGTATTGTTCCAAGGATACGATTCCTTGGCGTGTGTTTCGACACTGATTCTGTAGTGCGACAAACCCAACGTGTCCGGTTGGATCTTAAAGGCCGCGCTCAGGACCTGTTCTTTCTCCGTGGAATGGAGAATCACCGAATCAATCTCATCTTCACCTTGCAATAGTTTGACCTCGATCCCCCTGCTTTTTATGTCACGTGTGCCGATGAGCGCCCTGATAGTGCTGGCCACGCCCTTCAATGCCTCCTCAGGACAAATCACTTCTTCCACCCATATGTCCGGCCCAGGCGTCAACGGTGCGGAACCCACACAGTAAATGGGCGTTTCGAGTTTGCCTGCGGCATCCATTATTGCGTCCAGGTTGTTGTTCAATGTCGGATTGCCGTCGCTGTAAAGGACCACGCCCGACATTGGCAATCCGTTGATCTGCATTTGCAGGTTTCGCATGGCGCCCACAAGGTCCGTGGGAGATTCCTTCGCTTCCAGCTTTTCGCCTTGGTCGATCAACAGCAAGCCATCATCAAAGGAAAAATCCAAGCCCTTGAACAAGTAGTCTATTTCCGCGCGTGATTTGGATTCTTTTGCTCGCTTTGCAAGGGCTTCTATACGCGTTTGGCCATCGTAGTCTTTAATGCTCATGCTGCCTGATGTGTCGAAAACATGCGCCACAAAAGACTGCTGAGGGATAGCCTCCTCCGTTCGTAAAACCGGTTCGGTGAGCACTAAAAGGACCAAGATAAAGGCCAAGAGGCGCAGGGAGAAGGTCAACGCCTTTTTCCAACGCCGCGCCGCACCGCTCTGAAGCCTGAAACCGAGCGCAACCAAGACTCCGGCGCAGAGAAGCCCAAACATGAAATATCGCGGAGATATGCCGCGAAAAAACAGCGTTCCTTCTCCAAATAATCCTGCTATCCAATCAGACATTAATAAACTTCCTCGTTGGCCCGCAATCAGTTCTTGGAAAGTTCCTCAAAATACTTGGCGGCCATATCACGAAACTCCGGTGGCATATCCTCCGGACGGGTCTGCTGTAAACGCTGCATCTGGTCGGCAAGCTGAAGCCGCCGCAGAAGCAATTCCTCGATTTCATCTAAAGCCTGGGCTATGTCGCCGATCACGGCAATGCCCTCTGGCGTATCGTACAACGCGCTTGCAGGAATTCCTCGCAGCTCAGTTATTGGTCCGGCAAGGAAACGGTGAAGCCTATAATCATCCTCGAACATTTTCTGCAAGCTTTCAAGATGGACGCGAATTGTCTTGGGACTGAGATTAGCTCCCGCGCGATGTAAGTAGTTCGTTGAAAAGTTCCGACGGCCTGTGCCGCCCGAAGAAGCCGAACCCTGGCCGCTGCCGCCCTGACCCTGTTCGCCCTTGCCCTGCTCGCCCTTGCCTTGTTCTCCCTTGCCTTGTTCTCCCTTGCCCTTTTCGCCTTTTTTGCCTTGTTGATCCTGTTCACTTTGCTGGTCGCTGTCCTGCTGCTGTCCGGGTTCGTCTCCGAAAAGTTTCTCGCGCAATTCGCGCACGGCCTCAAGGGCTTTTGCCAATTTGTGGTCCGGTGAATTGGCCTGCCGATCAAGGTGCTGTTGCAGGGCTTTGCGGGCCCTGGCCAGTTGGTTCATGACGGCGCTCTGGCCTCTGTCCGCCTGGCGGTAATTTCCCTTGTCGATATTTCCCGCGGCCTGGGCCATCCATTGGGCTGCTTTGTCGAGTTCCTTTGCGATGTCAGCAAGCGCCCTGGCCTCCGCGCTTCCCTCCCTTACTTGGTCAAGGTCAAGCCCTTGAACGGCATCGCGGGTTTCATCACTAAGCCGGGTCTGCTCCTCAACCGTGTCCTTGCGCGCCTCCATCTGCTGATCGGCAGGCTTTTGAGAGAGTTCGTTCGTTTCTTCCTGAATCTTCTTTTGCTGTTTTTCCCATTCACGGATTTGGGAAGCCAGCGCGCGAAGCTGTTCACGCGCATTCTCCTTACGCGCATCATTCAGGCCCAATTCGAGCTTCAACATCTCGTCCAAAGCGCGAGCGCTGGCACTTAGGGCCTTTTCCGTGTCCTTATTTGCCAAAGCTTCATCCAGTCGCGCCAACTCCTTAGCGGACTTTTCAAGTGCCTCACGCAATTTGCGCAGCGTCTCGTCGTCAAGGGCCTCCATTTTCTCGATTTCCTCGCTCAGACGTTCGATATCGCGCCGGTCTTTCTGGACCTTTTTGCGCATATTTTCAAAATTGACGCCAGGGTCGCCCGAACCGGAAGGCTCTTCTTCGCGCTTCAATGTTTCACGATAATCCTTTTGCCGCTTGGCCATCTCCCTTACTTTTTCAAGTGCATCAGCAAGGTCCTTTTCAAACTCCTCCTGTTTGGGTGCGTTGAACATCTCGTAGCTATTCTTATCCTCAAGCTCCAGACGTTGGCCGGAAAGGCTCGTAGGGGGCATGGAGGGCATCGTACTCTCCCCCATCATCTTGGCAGCCAGCAAGGGTAGGCCTGCGAAGGCCGCAGTCATGTGACTCAACGCCGAGTTTTCGCTCGGCAACGCGCCTTCGGGATCGACATTGTTCAGTAGTCCCTCGGCGGTCTCCATGTCGCGCACAGCCGAATCAAGGTGTTCGAGGCGTTCGGCCAAGTTGGGCACGCCCGTAGAAAACCGAAGCTTCTCTCGGACGCGTTGCGTGCCAACCCTCACTTCCCTTTGCGTACGCGCGATGGTTTCCGACAACTCCGTTTTTTTCGCGTCCTTCAAATCGTCAAGCCGGTCCGCAAGACGCATTGTGGCTACAATGACATCGCGTTGTGGGGGAGGTGGTGGAGTGCCGCCTCCGCCACCGCCGCCCTTGCCGGATTCAGCCTGATAAAAAATCTGGTCAAAAGAACGAATCTTGATGAAAAAAGGTTGGGAGTAGCCCTGCCCTTTTTCCTTGTCTGGCCGGCCGTCGTTTGCGGTAAACCGGTAATAGATGCTGTCGCCGACTTCCAGGCCAAGCTCCTCGAAGTGCAAGGTGACGTTGACGGAGCAAGTTGATTCAACCGCGCCCTCAGATGCAGTGAACAAAGTCTCGCGCACGATGTCTTCGCCATTTATTCGGTACTCCCACCCAAGTTCCGCTATCGAGAAATCGTCCGATGCCTCCGCGCCGAAATCTACTTCCGCTATGGGATGGATCGACCAATCGGCCCCCGGCATGGTCGTCTTGACGGTTGGCGGCCTGTCACTGAGCGCTTTTACGACAATGAGTGGAGGTTCAAGGTTTCCATGTTCGGCCTTGTCGGTGATTTCCAAATGAAAAGAGCGCTTTTCCGTGATCTCGAATTCGAATTCCGCCTCATTCGTGTTCCCGCCGTCCTCTCTTTTGAGTAGCTTCCCTTCCATGGTCCCAACGGTTTCGCCAACCAGACGCGCTGAAGACAACACATGGTCCGAACGAACCCGCATGGTGACCTTCGAGCCTGTCATGCCTGACAAGTATGTTCCTTCAAGAGTCTCGGCCTTTTTTTGCGTATATGCAGGGGGAAGAATTTCGGAACTTATCAACTCGATCTGCGGCGGGTCAAATGGGGTGATCGTATACAAAGGACTTTCTATGTCCGGAAATGGGCCATCGTCTTTGCCGCGCAACCAACCAAGCAAACCGCCCTTTTCCTCCTCTTCGCCTTCCTTTTTTTGCCTCTCCAAGATTACCTGATAATCTGTCGGCACCTTCACATCGTGAAGCGCGATCGTGTATGTGGCGGAGAAGGACGCATCTTCTGTTGGCTCTTCGACTTCGGTTTCGAACGCTTCGTTCTCGATCATTACGAAAGAATCGCTGCGTTCGGCTTCCTCGGCGTGCTCAAGCACGTGCGCAACCGGCGGTCCGTCCAGAGTCGTTTCGGACAAGAACGCTACCGCCGCCTCGATAGATACGGACGACCCTCGCGGCACTTCAATCGAACCAGGAGATACGCTGAGACCTTTGATCAGGTCATGGCCGCTTCGGACTCGCTCACTGGAAAAGTCAAAAGTTATGGCTGGTACTTTATAACTATACAATCCTGAGCTTATGCGGCCTATAATGTTCGAGTTTTGAAGGTAGAGACACAAGAAAAGAAACAAAGGCAAGACGGCATAGAGCATGGCCATTTTGAAATGTCGCGATGGAACTATTTGGGACGCGTCGAAATGACGGAAATGCGCGGATGTGTCGCGTAGTAGTGCCTTGGCCACAGGACTGGTTTCGAATTGCTCCTGTCCATCGGGTTCCTGCGCTATGTCCACGCATGTTACAAGCCTGTTTTCCATTGCAGGCAACTGCTCTTCACAACGCAGCGCCCAGGCGCGCAGCCCCCTGCCGCTCAGCCTATGTTTGTCTGTATGCGAATAGCGCAGGCCAACCAACAGACCAATAATCATACACAGCAAATGACCGGACAAGAATCCAATGCGCACTGAGCCTGGAAATGGATAAAGCAAATTGATCAGGCCAAGCAGAAGAAGCGAAGCAAGCCAAAACCAACTCATCCCCACCGCGGCGCGAAGCAGTGCCAGTTTCCAAACACGCCGCCGCATGGCGTGGATTTTCTGGAACATCTGCGCAAGTTCCGCCGTTACATTGTGCGTATTGCTCATGTTACTCCGTCTAATCCGGACAAGGGGCTGCAGCCCATTGCCTACTCAATTCAAAACTATATTTCGTTCATGCCTGCTTATCTTGACGTTCGCGACGCCACAAGCGTTTCCATAACCATCAAACACAACGCCGCCAACAGAAGATACCACCAAAAACGGGTTGATGAATCGGGGTCGTGGACTTCCTCAAGAACATCGGCAAGGTTCATTGCTCCGGAAATGGATCCGCCGCCCCGGCCGGTTTGCGCCAAGAGATCTATTCGTTCCCGTGCCATAATCGACAGGTCGGATTCTTCCGGTTCAAGGCGTACGGTTACCGAATACTCAGACCCGTCTTGGCGAGCGAGGTAAATACCCGGACTCTTAAAAGACGCCAACACGGTTTCCCCGCTGCTTATTTTCGTTATCTCCAGCTCAGACGATCCCAAATCCGCCGCGAACATAGCGTCCCCAACCACAAACGAGTGTTTTTGTTTGGTTTGATTCGAGCAATACTCGATAAGTTGATAGAGGAAAGGCGAAAACGATGCGCTCAACACCAGGTCGGTAGCCTTAGGGTCAAGCGGAACCGTGAAAAGATACACCCTGCCCTTTCCCATCCGCCGCTCTATCAAGAACGGATACCCATCATCAAACTTAGCAAGCGCGCGCGCTGTTTCGGAGTCTTCCCAATCGAGGGTCTGCAAATAGCGAAAGGCCTTGGGATGGCCAAGGAGCGAGCCGGCAGCATCGCCAAGCATCCCGAAGGGTCCTCCAGGAACGGTCGAACTCACGAGGCGATACCGATCTTCCGTGCCGCTCTGTTGTTTCCATCCCGCAAATCGAATACCGCAAAACGACTCAAGCGGCGCAAATGCGCCTTTTCCAGGAAAGAGAATAAGAGAACCGCCTGATTCCACAAATTTGCGCAAAGCGTCGCGGGCAGTCTGCGGATACAGTTCCACGCAATCGACAAGCGCTATTTTGTGTTTGTCGAGGGAAACCGAGACAAGCTTGGTTGGATCAATCCAAGTGTCGTCCACTCGATGGCCAAAAGCCGAAACCGCCGCTTTAAGATAAGGATTGACTCCCGCATTTTCGGCATCGCCGCCAAGTGCCACACTGGCGCGTGGACAACTTACCAGCAGCGGTAACGGGACTTTTCCTTCAAGAAAAAAGGCAAGCGTGTTGTCCTCGTCCAGGCCGTCTTTCACTTCAAGAACCGCTTCCAGCGCGTAGTCCTTTTCCTTTTCAAGGGCAAGATCGAAATCCTCAATAAAACCTTCATTGTGTTGCAGATGCACTTTCCTTGAAGCAAGGCGTCTCTTTCCGTTTTGAATGACAAGTTCAGCTTCAGCTTCTCCTGCGCCATAACCGGACAACTGAATGCGAACCCGCCGAAGCCCGGATTCCTTTGTGGGACGCTCTGAAGCAGCAACGACCGCCGCATTCCATGGGGAAGACTCCGCAATTGGGACCGGCACCAGTTCGACCCCTTCGGGTAGTGCAAGCTCAGTTGTGATTTGTTTGAAACCGTTGTTCTGGAAATCGCTGATGAGGTATACGCGTTTCTGTTTTGCATTCAGTTTGGACGCCGCTGCCGATGCTGCGCGAATGGCCGCAAGCAGATCCGTCGAGCCGAAACCAGGTTCGCGCTCCTTTAACGCCATTTTAATAGTCTCCATCGAGGAGGCATCCGTTATTGCGAAACTCGGCGACCGGTCGAAGAACAGCAGCGAAAAACTAGATTTCCCACGGATTGTTTGCATGAGAGTCCGCACGCGATCCGTGGCCATGCTCCAGCGGTTCCCTGTCCGCATACTCAGGGAGGTGTCGAGCGCGAACACCGCCCCTTCATCCACCATCTTCCCTTCTTCTGGATCTAGTTGATCCTGTTCGAAATATGGGCGTGCGAATGCTGCGACCAGGACCATCAAGAGAGCCAAGCGCAGCAGCAACAACAGTAGATTCTTTAGCCGGTTCATCGCCATGCTTTCCTGCGAGGATTCGGGCAGGAACCGCAAAGTGGGCAGCACCTTGCGCTGAGGCCGGTTGCGCAACAATAGATGCATCAACACCGGCCCCGCCAAGGCGAGAAAGCCGAACAAGAAAAGTGGATTCAAGAATGCCATGTAATAATCTGTATGCTTTCGTTTAAGCTATTTAGGATACCTGGATTTTCGGTTCTAAATAACTACCTGTTTCTGCTCGCATTACCCAAAAACGATAAGAGCGCTTGGTCAAACGGTTCTGAAGTATCGACCAGAGTGTACGAAATATTCGTTTTGCCCATTTCCTCAGAATATGTGTCAAGAAAACGCCCTATCGCATCCAGATAAGCGTCCTTCACGTCTTCAGCAAGAGCGGGAACCATGGCGTTGGTTTCAGGATCTACAAAATGCGTTGGGCCTTCAAAACCAAAGCCCAGTTCCTCCGGGTCAAGCGTGTGAAACACGATAACGTCATTGCCGCCGAATTGCAGATGCCGCAACGCCGAAATGACGTCATCCACCTCGTCCAGAAGGTCTGATACAACCACAACCATGCTTTTGCGATTAATCCTGGCTGCAACGTTATGCAGGGCTTCGGCAAGGCGTGTTTTACGCGACGGTTTCGTTTTTTCCATCGCTCCTATCACTTGTATCAAATGGCCGCGTGTGTTTTTAGCCTGCATTTCGACGCGGATCTGTTCGTCCAGAACCGTCAACCCAATCGAATCTTTCTGCTGCTGAAGGATGTAGGCCAGCGACGCTGTCAGGGTCGCTCCATATTGCCATTTGCTGAAAGTGTGCGATCCGTAGCCCATCGAGGCGCTTGCATCCAAAACGAGATGCGCATCGAGGTTGGTCTCGTCCTCGAATTCCTTAACGTAGTACTTGTCCGATCGCGCATAAGCTTTCCAGTCAATCTTTTTGGGTTCGTCACCCGGCTGATATCGGCGGTACTCGGCGAACTCGACCGACAGCCCTCGGAAAGGACTGCGGTGCAAGCCTCCCATTACACCTTCCACAACCGTGGCGGCGCGCATTTCCATATTTCCCAGGCGCGCCAATAATTCCGGCTGCAAAAATCGTTGATTAACCGCTGGCAATGTCCAATACCCCTAAAATGTCTTTACTTGTGTTTTCTATCGTATGCCGGATTTGGGTTCAGGAAGTTTCTCGATGATCTTCTTGACTATCATGTCCGTCGTCGCCCCTTCTGATTCCGCGAAGTAGTTGCAGATCACCCTGTGGCGCAAGGCGGGAACAGCAAGACGTTGAATGTCGGCGATGCTCACGTGATAATGGCCGTGAAGCAAGGCCCACGCCTTGGCGGCCAGCACTATCTGTTGTCCGCCGCGTATACCCGCTCCCCATGTGACCCATTTGTTGACGAAACCGAAGGGATTGTCCTTGTGCGGACGTGTGGACGAAGCCAGCCGCACCGCGTAACGCGCAACATGCTGAGACACCGGCACTGACCTGACCAGGCTCTGAAAGAAACGTAAGCGTTCGAGCGACAACACGGGTTTGAGCACAACATCCTGCTTGGCGGTTGTTCCAAGAACTACCGCAACCTCTTCATCCTCGGGGACAAAATCGATGTTCAGATTGAACATGAACCGGTCAAGCTGGGCCTCAGGAAGGGAATATGTCCCGGCCTGCTCGATTGGGTTCTGAGTTGCCAACACGAAGAACGGTTCTTCGAGTTTAAAAGTCTGGCCGCAAGTGGTGACACTATGCTCCTGCATTGCCTCAAGCAATGCCGACTGCGTCTTTGGCGGCGTCCTGTTAATTTCGTCGGCAAGAATCATGTTTGCGAAGATGGGCCCCTTGATAAACCGGAACTGCCTGTGTCCAGTGGCACGCTCCTCCTCCAGTATTTCCGTGCCAAGAATGTCCGAGGGCATCAAGTCAGGTGTAAACTGGATGCGGCCGAAGTCAAGCTCCAACAAATCGCTTATCGAGCGCGCAATCAGCGTTTTCGCCAAACCAGGGACACCCGTCAACAGACAGTGCCCCCCGGAAAAAAGGGCGGTCAGGATCAGATTCAGAACCTGCTTTTGCCCGACCACTACCTTTGAAATCTCTTTCAGAATACGCTTGCGAAACTCCGCCACTTCCTGCACCACAGCTTCATCCGGTGGCATAGGAGGCGGGGTCTTCCTCAATAATTCAACCTCCATAATGTACTGAACCTTTCTCTAAGTTGTCCATAATCAATTTCATCTACTTCGGAAGATTCGAATCCAAAAACGACCAAAGTTCAGTCGCGCTTTTTCCTGTACTGATAACAGTGCCCGTCGGATCGACAAGAATCCCCTGTGGCCAACGGTCTATGCCAAGTTCCCCAGCGGCGCCTTCACTTAGATCCGCTCCGTTGTATACTTGCGGATAAGTGATTTTATTCGCTTCAATGTAGCTAATCAAATCATCTTTACGATAATCAACCGATATTCCAAGCATTTTCAGTCCGCGGCCGCTGAATCTGTCGTGCAGATCGTTGAAATCGTAGGGCACATCGCGCTGGCACGAACTAAACCATGTAGACCAGACATATATTAGCAAGTACTCTTCCATTACGCCGCCGACCTCGATTTGTTCGCCGTCAACGGTCTGTAATTTCATTTTGGGCAACAGCTTCCCTGTTTGTAACTGTTTATGACGGTCCTTGTTCAATTTCTGCCCGACTAAAGTCAGTTCGTCAGAGATTCCGCGCTTTAAGGTCCATTTATAGCCCATGTGCGCCACGGGCTTATCGAGCGGCGCGACATCAATAATTCGAGGTGCACTCTCGGAATTGCCCAGCGTTGTCCACAGGCCAAGCGAGCCACCCGGATCAAAACAGTCACCGTCAGAATCGGTGTCCAGCAACACAAAACGATGCTTGACCTTGTTCTCGTCCGAGTCCGGCATGGCAATTTCTACCTCGTCCTCAAGATAGACGCGGTTGATATATTCCAGGCGGTCCGCCGCCACCCCAACAGTCGGCGGTGAAGAACTCCTGTCAATGCGAATAGGACGCTGCAACCACACGGTGTTGTTTTTCCCCAACAGCCCCGTCGTAAACGGTTGTCCGGCCGCATAGTCCTCCCCTTCATCAAAGTAGGGATCATCAGTCAAATCACCGTTCAAGTCCGCGTCAAAGTATATGCGCCCTTTGCCGTTGAGTTTCTCATCGCAGGCCACTGCCACTTGGGCCACATGACCGTCCACGCGCGTGTGAATCGTCCCCAGCAACGGCAGATTCGATGTAAACGGCGGGGCCCTTACAACATTCGGAGCTCCATTGGCCGATAAGACTATCTCTTGCGCCTTAACAAAGGTTAGCAGATCGTCGTCCTTATCGAGAAGGCCAACTCGCGGAGAATATGCGACCTCGATGCCGTCAGGCACTTCGTCCTTTTCGTTCTCTGTGCCACCAAATACACCAGGGGCCGGAGAAAGCTCTGTAATCGCGCCTTCACGGCTAAGAATTGCCCGCTCCCCACCACCCGCTTGCAGCACATCTCCGCTATTCGCTTTGATACGCACGCGTCCGGAATCAACACGCACCACAGTCGCTTTGTTTTCAAGGACCGAAACTTCAAACTCCGTGCCCAAATCCACTATGTCACCATGGGGCACATGAACTGTAAAATCATCCAGGCCCTTCTCAGTCTTCAAAACGCTGTAGTAGACAACACCGCTCTCCTGGCTCACTTCGCGAGAACCCGCCAGGTGTATGTCAGCACCGGAGAAGCCCGACATGCCCGTTTTATGAGGCAGTCTAAGCTCGATTCGTGCATCTTTTGCCAAGCGCAGGTGTGCCGGGAAATACAAGCGCTCATTGGACGCCACGGGTTGCACGTCATTCCCATTCACAAGCGAAACTTCACCCTGCGAACTGGCCACGATAAACGTGTTCATCGAGCGAATGTGTACCCCACCCAGCACAAGTCCGCCAACAACAATTGCGGAAGCGGCAACCGATGCCGCGCTTTTCCATGAAAAACGGAATGACACGCGGTATTTGACACTATGCCACGTTTCAGCCGTTTGTTCGCTTTTTGTCTCATCGAGTTGCTCCAAAACCTCGCAATGCACTCGCCCGCTCATTTCCCGCATCTGCTTCATGCCGTCGCGAGTGAGGTTGGCAACACCGTCCCAGTCGGCAAAATGCCCAGCGGACCTCATGTCCGTTCTGGCCGAACGGTGTACTTGTTCTTCAAGGTCCTTGTCGCAACCCCCAAGTACAACGTCCAGAATTTCAGATTCCGTGACCTTGCCCTGTTTCATTTATCAATCCTCCGGCCCATAGCGGCGCCATCCATCGAAGCTGTAAGCCCTCTTTTCTTCAATGCCTTTCTCAATTTGCGCATCCCGCGAAATACCCGCGCACGCACAGTGTCCGGATTAAGTCCCAAACGCAAAGCGATTTGCGGCGTAGATTCCTCACCCAACAGGCGCATAAACAACACTACCCGGTAACGCTCGCGCAGTTTCGATATTTCCTCGACTACTATATGACGCGTTTGAGAAGCAGAAGCCTTGTCTGCGGGAGAGAGTGATGGGTCCGCTGCCTTTTCAATTACACCATCGCCGTGAATGTCCGCATCAGGCTTAACCAACCTGGAATGGCGCGAGGACGCCCGGAGGAAATCTATCAACCTGTTGCGGGCAATACGCATCAGCCAAGGTCCGAAACGCCCTGGATTTTTCAGATTGCCGAGATTACGAAACGCCGACAGAAAAATCTCCTGGGTGAGGTCCTCCGTGTCGCGATTTGCGCGCAACTTGGCTACCAGAAAACCTATGACCATTGGAGAATACCTCCGCATCAGTACCTCGAAGGCAAGCTCCTCGCCATCACAGGCACGAGACACAAGCTCACTATCTTCAGCATCCCTAAGCTTGCCTACGGCATATTCCCTGATCGATGTGGTCTTTGTCGGTTCTAAGTCAACGTTCATTCTCAGCTAATCAACCCTATCCTAAGAAACAGAAACTCCAATATGGGGGCCAGCAACGGCCCATCTTAAGTTTTCCGCCAAATTCACCGCACTGTGACATTGTATTCTCAACTCATGCAAAGAAAACATCAATATAACAATGGCTCCTGGCATCTGCTTAATGCCTTATGTTTTCAAGACGTTCAAAACGAGCGAAGCGTGACATTTTTCGGACGGATAAGGGCAGGGGCTTAAGGCCCTTGTCTTGGGATTACATGAATTTCTTAATTGCCTTTTAGAGGCTGGTGCGCCGCTTTATAAGGAAATGCCAAATTCCCCGAAGCATACCCAAAGCGCGTGCCACGTCCCGCATCGCGCTTACCGCCACGAAGGCCAGCATGGAAATGTCGCCCGAGCGCTTGTACATACGGACTGGACATGGCAGGCGTGTTGCAAAATAAAGGACGGCCACTACCGCGAAAAGCTTTGCCGCATGACGGAACAATGCCGGGAACGGAACAGCGGCCACAACAAGGGTAAAACATGCCAGCGCAAGGAGAGAAAGAGCGGGCGCGGCCAGATCGAGGACCCCAGCATATTTGTCGCCAGCCGGCGCGCGTTTGGGGTGCTTTGCATACAGTTTCATGCGCCAGAAACCGTGCCGCGCCTGGGTCTTCAGGTATGCCAAAAGTTTGGTTGGATGAAAGTGGGTCACAACAGCGGCACTGGTGAAAACCAGCTTATGGCCGTTGTCGATGATTCTGTAAGCGAGGTCGTTGTCTTCGCCAGAAGCAGCCTTGAACGACTCGTCGAATCCTCCGGCGCCCTCGAAGGCGTCTTTTGTGTACATCACGTTGAAGGAGCCAAGAAAATCAACTTCCCCGTCAAGATCCCGGTGCCTCACAGCGATCTCTTCATGCACCATTCGCGCCAGTAAGTTCTCCGCGTTGGCAATTGCATAGGTACCGCCAGTGCCTGCGACATCATCGTGCATTGCCCTGACAAGCTGCTCGACCCAGTCCGTAGCGGGAATGCAGTCGGCATCAGTGAAGGCCAGAAAGCCCCCCTCGGCCTTGCGCGCTCCGGCATTGCGCGCCGCGGCAGGTCCGGCGTTCTTTTGATTGACACATTTAACGCCAAAGGACTCGGCAATCGAGGCCGTGCTGTCGGCAGACCCGTCATCGACTACAATAATCTCGGTTTCGGCATAGGTCTGCGACATGCACGATTTTAGGCACAACGCGAGCGTAGCCTCGGCATTATGTGCTGGAATGATTATAGAAACCAACATGGCTTTGTGGACAAATCTCCTTCCAAACTCCATCCGCCAGTACTATATCACGAAGCGGGGCACTGTTTAACTTAATGCAATTGAACGCGGTGAATTGCACCAACCTGTACTCTTGCGGGCAATGCGCTCAGCCGATATACTCTTTGTATAGCCGTAGTCTTTCAGGCTGCGACAGACAAACTGTCATGGGGGTGCGCCAACCGTGAATGACCGTACAAAACTGGGACTATCCGACGCCATCGTGTGTTGTGTATTGGTTGCCGCCACTTTGCTCGTTTACTGGCCTGTCATGGACTACGATTTCACGAATTACGATGACAATGTTCTGGCCAGCGAGAATCCGATTGTTCTTAAGGGTCTGACACTGGACAGCGTAAGCGAGGCATTCGGCAGTGCCGTCAACGGTCATTGGCACCCTTTGACGATCTTATCTTATATGGCGGACTTTGAATTGTATGGGGTTTATGGGGGCGGATTTCACACTACAAACCTCCAATTCCATTTGCTGAACACTTTACTTCTTTTTGTGGTCATGCGCCGTTTTACAGGAAACTTATGGCCAAGCGCTTTGTTTGCCGCACTTTTCGCGCTCCATCCACTGCATGTCGAACCAGTGGCATGGATTGCCAGTCGCAAGGACATGTTAAGCACCTTTTTTCTGGCGCTGAGTTTGCTTGTATACGCAGGCTACGTAGAGCGTCCCTCTCTCTGGAAAAAGTGCATTGTTGTCTTGCTCTTCGCAATGGGCCTAATCTCCAAGGCCATTCTGATTACTTTTCCGGTCATGTTGTTGCTGCTGGATTACTGGCCTTTGGGCCGTTTCGCGAGTGATGGAAACGATAAGCGCTCTTTTGCCGCGCGTACGTGGCAGCTTGCAATGGAAAAGCTGTCATTATTTGTTCTCTCGGCAATGTCGGTGATTATCACGATTGCTGCGGCCCATGGCACGAATACCATGGGCTCTGTGGACACTCTTCCTTTTTGGGTGCGTTGTTCAAATGCCGTGGTTTCGTGTTGGATTTATGTAATCAAGTTGTTTTGGCCGGCCAATCTTTCGCCGTATTATCCTCATCCGGGCGATTCGTTGTCTAAGTGGCTTGTGGCGGCCGCGGTGGCGGGATTGGTCGTTGTGACGTTGGCGGCTTTTGCACTGCGAAAGCGGTTTCCGTACATATTGGTTGGTTGGCTGTGGTTTGGCGTCACCCTGCTGCCGGTGAGCGGTCTGCTGCAAGCGGGCAGCCAGGCCTGGGCGGACAGATACACTTACCTTTCCTACATGGGGCTATTCTTCATTGTGTGTTGGGGCATTTCGGAGATCGTGGGCTCGTCGCGCACGCGTCGTTTTGCCGCTAGCGCGACCGTGATTGGTTTGTTGGCGGCACTTGCTGTATGTTCTGCGTTTCAGTTGCGTCACTGGCGCGATTCCGTGACGCTGTTCGAACATGCCCTGTCCGTGACTGACAATAACCATGTAGCGCACAACAATCTCGCCCACGCGCTTTCTGTTGTTGGCGATCATGAGGACAAGGTGCTCAAGCATTACGTCGATGCAGTGCGAGTGAAGCCTGGGTTTGCACCCGCACACGCAGGTTTGGGCAATCTCTTCTACGAACGTGAAGAACATGACGAGGCCATCAAGCACTTCAGGATAGCTTTGGGTTCCCGGCCTGAGTATGTGCTTGCCCATCTCCTTCTGGCACAGTCATTACATGAAAGTGGAGAAACGGACAAAGCATTGGAAGAGTTCGCCGAAGTGCTGAGACTCGACCCTGGTCACGCCAAGGCGCACAATTATCTCGGCAAACTGCTTGCAGAGCGTGGTCAAATGAATGACGCATTTCTTCATTTTGAACGCGCCAACGCTCTGGAACCGCAAGACGCGGAGACCTTGTCAAATCTTGGGGCGGCATTGGCGCAGCTAAAGCGTGTCGACGACGCAATAGTCTGCTTCGAACGTGCCGTTGTCTTGGATCCTCTTTCAGCGACCGCCAGATACAATCTTGCAGTTGCACTTGATAATCAAGGCAGAATTCAGGAAGCGGTGGTACTTTATCGGCAGGTATTGAGTCTGAATCCCGATCATAAAGATGCTGCCAATAACCTGAGTCTTGCGCTGAGAAAACTTGAGGAAAACTAGTCCAATTAGTCGCCACGGGTTCTCTTGTATTGAACTCTCGACTTGCCCAGAATCGTGGCATTCTTCGCAAGCCGCTTATGCTTTTCCTGAATTTCAATTAAGAAAACACTTGCAAAATGTGACAAAATGTGTCACGGTATTACCTAGAGTGTTTGGTTTTATTGGGGTACGGCGCTCGTCGAGGGATGAGTAAGTTTTGCAAACCCATGTAAATCAGTCACTTACAGGCCAACTGAAAAGTTGGTATGAGTGTTGCTACTATGGTTGCAGGCCTTGGCGGAAACGGTTCGTCCGGGTATTGAGTTGTAGAAAGCTTCAGTTCGAAGTTTTGGTATGGGTCAAATGAAGGAGGTACTTCACATGAAAAAACAAGGTTTTACGCTTATTGAGTTGATGATTGTTGTGGCGATTATTGCCATCATTGCGGCTATCGCAATACCGAACCTTCTTCGTTCGCGCATGAGCGCAAACGAGGGTTCAGCTGCCGGTGCAATGCGCACCTTATCCACTTCGGAAGTGGGTTATCAGGCCGCTACGATCGAGGACGCGGACAGTGATGGAATTGGCGACTATGGCGATCTGACTGAGCTTGGCACTCCTGCTGTTGGACCCGGCTTTATCGACAACGCTCTGGCTAGTGGAACCAAGAGTGGGTACAATTTTGCTGCCACTCCTATAGCGGGATCAGCCACGGCCCCGCCGTTGTACACGGCCACTGGTGAGCCTATGACGACCACGACCGGTTCAAAATACTACTTTGTTGATGAGTCCGGTGTGATTCGCGCCGCAAGTGGTAGCTCGGCAACGTCAGCTTCGCCGGTAATGTCCTAGCGGCTGGACAACTGTTTCGGAATGGAAAGTGGCGGGACTTGTTCCCGCCATTTTTTTTGCTTGACCGCAAAGACGGGTGAACCAATTGACTTAGAAAGTTCAGAGGCATTGGCGAGGGCGGTTAGTGCGCGCATTGTGATGTGGAAAAACTTCCAGTCGAAATAATCGGGGTTGATAAATGAAGGGGGCACTTCACATGAAAAACCAGGGTTTTACTCTTATCGAGTTGATGATTGTTGTCGCGATTATTGCCATCATTGCAGCCATCGCAATTCCAAATCTTGTTAGGTCGCGTATGAGTGCAAACGAGGGTTCAGCCGTCAGTTCAATGCGAATGATTTCAACGGCGGAAGTAGCTTATCAAGCAGCCATAATCAAAGACACCAACGGTGATGGTGTTGGTGACTATGGGGTATTGAGCGAGCTTGGCACTCCGACGGCAAGGCCTCCATTCATCGGTGAAGCACTTGCAAGCGGAACCAAGAGTGGGTACAAATTTGAGGTTACCGTCGTTGACGGTGATGTCTCCACTTACCCGACATATACCGCCACTGGGGAACCGCAAACCACGAACACCGGCTCAAAATACTACTTCGTTGATGAGTCTGGTGTGATACGTGCCGAAAGCGGCACTCCCGCAACTTCCGCTTCTCCGGTTATTTCCTGAAACCCGGCGGCTTTCTTGGTAAGGGAAGAAAACCAAGGGCTGGCGTGTTTCTCAAACCAGGAGTCAAGGCCGGACAATGCGGTTGATTCAGACAAACAACAACATCCCGTCGAAGCCACACATAGTGCTGCATCTCTTGTCTTGTCAATTTCATGACATACGCGTCAGAATGCTCTATAATACAAGTTCCTTATCGGGTATGTTCTAAAAAGAAGGAGAGCTTAAGTGAAGAAAGCTATATGTCTAGCCTGTGCATTGGCGCTATTGGCTACCGGATGCTTAACAACCGGGTCGGCAACGCAGAAGGCCGTGGTTCGCGCCAAGAACCGCGTTGCGCCGGCAATGGTACACATTCGGCCAGTCAAGGAAACTTTCAGTCGAGGTAAGCGTGAAGAATTTGTCGTAATTGGCAGTGGATTCATAATTTCCCCGGACGGCTATGTTGTGACAAACGCCCACGTGGCGGGAGAAAGCAACTTCGTGCGGTGTGTACTATCGGACAAACAGGAAGTTGAAGCCGAAGTAATCGGCGTGGACAACTACACCGACATTGCCCTGATAAAACTAAAAGTGGATGACCAGGACCTGCCGTACGTGAAACTGGGAACTTCTCGAGACCTGGAAGCAGGCCAGACAGTTTTGGCGCTTGGCAGCCCTCAAGGACTGGCGCGATCGGTGTCCCTGGGAATCATAAGCGTTACAGACCGATATCTTGGAGGAAGAGGCGAGATGGTTTCCCCCTTCAACAACTGGATTCAGACCGACGCGGCAATCAATCCAGGCAACAGCGGAGGCCCACTGGTCGACCTGAAAGGGAACGTGGTAGGCGTAAACGCCCGCATGCTTCGAGGCGCGGAGAATGTCGGATTCGCAATACCTATAGACATAGCGAATGAAGTTGTCAAGCAGATAAAAGCACATGGTCGCGTCAAGCGCAGTTGGCTTGGCCTCACTCTGCAAGAAATGAGGCGCAAAACGGACGACCCAGACCAAAATGGCGTGATTATTGCAGACATAGACCCGCTTTCACCGGCTTATCAGGCGCACTTAAAGCCGGGCGACATTATGCTGAGCGTGAATGACATTCCAATCAATGCACAGTTTATCGAGGACCTGCCTGCCGCCCGAAAAATGATCGCGGACTTGGTCATCGGGGAAGAGGCAAATATACTGATCAAGCGCGAAGATGAAGAAATGGAAATAAAGGTGGCAACCGTCGAGAAAATGGAGCTGCGGGGAACCGAAGTCGAGTTCAAGAAATGGGGCTTTACCGCTTCAGAACTGACGCAGACTGTGGTTCGGCGCGCACAATTGCAGGCATGGAAAGGCATCGCCGTGCTTGGCACGCAACGGGGAGCCCCGGCAAGCAACTCAGGACTTCAAAACGGCGACATAATCTTGAAAGTCGACGGCCACGAGATTGATAACTTGGCCACCTTCGAAAAGGTATACAAAGAAGTGGTCGAGTCGAAGAAACGTTTGGTTCTCATGGATATAAAACGGGGAGCGGTAATGCCATTCATTTTGCTGAAACAAGAAAACGGCGGCGAGTCCGAGCAAGGAGGCGATTCTGATGAGAAATAGAGTACTGTTAGCATCGATCTTCGCAATTCTCATCGCAGCCGCAAACGGGGCGAGCGCACAGAACCTCTTAACTTCCGATATCGTCAAAAAAGCGCACGATAAAGTCACACCGGCCATTTGTATGTTGGAATACACTACCGAGATTAAGAATCCCAATACCAGCCAGATCTCCAAACGCCGCGGTAGCAGTCTAGGCCTGATCGTGTCTCCTGAAGGCCTGATAATGGCAAGGGGGCATATGTCCCTTTCAAACGCAAAACCTTTCAACATCATGGTGACAGTCGGCACCGGGGATGATGCGAAGGAATACGAAGCTACTCTGCTCAACAAGCCGGATGACGTCAACGTCTGTTTCCTTAAAATGAAACAGAATGAGGGTGAGAGTGTGGTTTTTCCTCATGTACAGTTTGAAAAAGATGCCGAATTCGAGTTGGGTGAGCCCATTGTCGTTTTCGGAATACTGAGCGAATCGCTCGATTACTCGCGCGCCATGAACATTAGATACATTGGTTCAATAATCGACAAGCCAAGGACTACATATTGCCTAAACGAGCCGACACCGTTTAATTTTGTGGGTAGTCCCGCGGTGAACGCGCAAGGAAAAATTGTGGGCGTTTTGGGCTTCGACCTGTCTTCGTCAGAAGGCGGCGACCTTCATACAAGAAGCGGCTATCCGCTTGTTTACCAATCAGGACTGTACATTAAATACATAGAAAATCCGCCCGGAGAGTCATCCGAAGAGGACGAGGAAGAAAATGACGCATGGCTCGGGGTATTCACACAACCGCTCAAAGACGACCTTGCGGAATACTTCGGACTCGAAAAGACTGGCGGAATAGTTATCAGCACGGTAATGCCGGGATCCCCGGCCGAAGAGGCAGGTATCAAGCGCGGAGACGTACTTGTGTCTTTTGATGGAACACCAATCACGATCAAGCAAGACCGCGACGTGGTGGATTTCACAAAACTCGTAATGGATGCGGGAGCGGGAAAACGGGTAAACATCCTGCTGAACCGTAGCGGCCAGCCTTTTGAACTGGACATGACTCTGGGAGCAAGGCCTAAATCTTCCAGAGACGCAGACGAGTTTGAGGACAAGGTCTTCGGACTCACGGTGCGCGAACTTACAAACGACGTGCGCATTGCCTTGAACGTTTCACCCGAGGTAGAGGGTGTGTTGGTGGTGCGCGTACGGCCCGGCAGTTGGGCCGACTTGGCGAATATACCGCGCGGAATAATCCTTAGCATCGGCGGACACGCAGTAGCAGACATAGGGGATTTCAGGACGGCTGTTGCAAGAATAACCCAGGAAAGGCCCAAACAGGTTATTGTCTTTTGCCAGGTGGGAACTCGAACGGCTTTCTACCGAATGGAGCCGCGTTGGAAAGAAGATGGGGAATGAGGGCTACAGGGGCAAGGCCAGATTTGCCCTGATAAGGGTATTGCTTATACTGGGCTTAGCGGGCATATCTGCAGGGTGCCAAAAGGAGGACGGGCAGGCAAGTCTGGACGCCGCCGTTGCCCTTTGCAAACAATGGAAGTGGAGGGCAGCCCAGGCGCCACTAAAGAAGTACTTGGTAGACCACCCCGGCGACATAAGGGCACACTTCTGGCTGGGCAGGTGTTTCCTTTTGGAAGCTCCCGAAACAGCGGCAGCGGAAGGCGAATTCAAAACCGCGCTGAAATTGTTTAAGGAAAACGGCGGACACAGCCCAATCGAAGGTTATTCCGACGAGTACTTTGAACTGAGGTGCCATCTCGAAATAGCGAAAAACTACTCCTTCAGAATTGAAGAGATGGCAATGAGACATTTAGACCTGGTCGAAGCACAAAGCTTGCTCAAGAAATTGCGCAACACCCTCGATGAAGCCGAAAGAATAGCTCCCGAATCGCCCGACATGGAATGGCTGCGGGATCTTCTGAAAAAATCTGAAAGAATCGTTGACAGACTCAGAAGATATGTGTCCAGAGGCACGTCGATAACCATTTAGGAAAATCCGAAAGAAAGGAATATCAAGAACCGTCATGAGTGAGCTGAAACTTAAAAAACTGGAAAACTACAACTCTTTCGATGGCCCCGTCGTGTTCGTCATCATGGACGGCGTCGGTATAGGCAAGCGCGATGAGAGCGACGGCGTTTTTCTGGCAAACACACCTGTCCTCGACGGGCTATTCAATGAGCCGCTCTACACACAACTAAAAGCCCACGGAAAAGCGGTCGGTTTGCCCAGCGACGACGATATGGGCAATTCCGAAGTGGGCCATAACGCTCTCGGCGCCGGACGCGTCTTTGCGCAGGGCGCACAACTGGTAAACGATTCTATTGCCTCCGGAACGATATTCAACGGCGAGGCATGGAAAACATCGGCCAAACGAGCCCAGGACGGCGGCACGGTTCACTTCATCGGCCTCCTCTCAGACGGAAACGTACACAGCAACATAAGCCAGCTATTCGCAATGCTTGAACAATGCGCAATGGACGGTGCAACAAAAGTTCGCGTTCACCCGCTGTTGGACGGACGCGATGTGGGCGAAAAAAGCGCTTTGGAATACATAGGGCCGCTGGAGAAAAAACTAAAAGAACTCAGCGGCGACGGCAAGGACTACAGAATCGGATCCGGCGGCGGGCGCATGATCACTACAATGGATCGATACGGAGCCGACTGGTCGGTCGTGGAGCGCGGCTGGAAAACGCATGTGCTCGGCGACGCGCGACAATTCGCATCCGCCACAGAAGCCATCCAGACATACTACGACGAGGATCCGGAAATAACGGACCAATACATGTCGAGTTTCGTGATAGCCGAAGACGGCAAACCCGTTGGCACAATCGAAGACGGCGACTGTGTCATTTTCTTCAATTTCAGAGGCGACAGGGCTATCGAAATATCGCAGGCATTTGAAGACGACGAATTCCCACACTTTGACCGCGTGCGGCGCCCGGACGTTGCATACGCGGGAATAATGCAATACGACGGCGATGCGCAGATCCCCCAAAACTACCTCGTCGAACCGCCCGCAATAGAACGGACAATTGGACAATATCTTTGCGCGGAGGGCGTCACATCTTTCGCGACTTCTGAAACGCAGAAATACGGCCACGTCACATATTTCTGGAACGGAAACAACTCTGGCTACATAGACGAAAAACTCGAGAAATACGTAGAAGTACCCTCCGACAGAGTCACCTTCGACCAACGGCCATGGATGAAATCGGCCGAGATCACCGACGAAGTCATTGCGGCAATAACAAGCGGCAAACACAAGTTTATCCGCCTAAACTATCCAAACGGAGACATGGTGGGCCACACCGGCATAGTGCCATCAGTCAGAATCGCCGTCGAAGCCGTTGACCTGGGACTCAAGCGATTGCTACCAGTCATAGAGAAAGCGAATGGCATCGTAGTGATCTCCGCCGACCACGGCAATGCCGACATAATGTTCACCACAAAAAACGGCCAAAACACACCGATGGTCGCCCATACCCTCAACCCAGTGCCATTCATAATCAAAGACTTCTCACAAGCCAACAAAATATTGATGGCGAGCATGGAAGCGCCGGGTCTAAACAACGTAGCCGCGACACTAATGAACCTGCTAGGCTACGAAAAACCGGAAGACTACGATGATTCGCTAATTACAACCTAGCTTTGGCATTTTGGGCCTTCAAAACGTATAATGCTGCGATTGCTTAATAGTATGCGGCTTCTTTTTAACTAAAAGGGGTAAATATTCGTTAAACTCGTAGCACTTTTGGACAAGGCCCGCAAGAAAAGGGACAGACACGTCTTCGCTCGAAGACTCGCTACTGCTTGCTGGTCTCTAAGAAGAGCCCTAAGTCCCTTTTTTGCTTAGTTTTCTTTGTTCTTGCACGGGTTTATCGAATATTTACTAGAAGGGGGTAGGGGATGGGTCTTCTCACTGCTGCAACATTTTTCGGATTCACGGCGCTGGTGGCCGTAATTACTTATCTTAAAACGCGACACGATGACCATGAGTCAAACGAGGGCTATTTCCTTGGCGGAAGAAGCCTCAGCGCGATAGTCATAGCTGGGTCGCTTCTGCTGACAAACCTTTCGACCGAGCAGATCGTCGGTTTGAGCGGTAATGCCTTCAAAAGCAGTCTGGCGGTTATGGCGTGGGAGACGATAGCGGCTATTGCAATGGTGGTAATGGCCTTGTTCTTCCTGCCGCGCTATCTCGAACGCGGAATCACAACGGTTCCGGGATTTCTCGAAGAGCGCTACGACAAAACCACCCGCATACTCGTATCTTCGCTGCTGATTGCAGGAACGGGCATAGTATTTCTGCCCGTGGTGTTGTATTCGGGCGCGTTGGCGCTCAACGGCCTCTTCGACGTGCCCAATATTTTGGGCATAAGCCATGATTCGGCACTCTGGCTCACGGTGGCGGGCGTTGGCGTCATAGGCTGTCTTTACGCCATCTATGGCGGCCTGAAAGCTGTTGCTGTTTCGGACACGATTAATGGCGTGGGCCTGCTTGTCGGCGGGCTTATCATACCGGTTCTGGGCGTCTACTTTTTGGGCAAAATCGACGACGGCTCGGGATTGGCCGGTACCTTCATGAACGGCCTGTCGAAAATGGCCAACGAACATCCGGAAAAACTCAGTTCCATTGGCGGCCCAAAGTCCAGCGTGCCCTTTAGCACCCTGTTCACGGGAATGTTCCTGGTGAACTGCTTCTACTGGTGTACAAACCAGGGAATCGTACAGCGTACCTTCGGCGCGCGAGACCTCGCCACAGGACAAAAGGGCGTCCTGATCGCGGCGTTCTTCAAACTCTTCGGTCCTGTCATCCTCATTATTCCCGGCATAATCGCGTTTCACATGTTCGCTGATTCGATGGCTATGGAAGACGCTGACACTGCATATCCTAGGCTTGTTGCGGCTGTGCTGCCAGGATGGCTCGCAGGATTTTTCGGAGCAGTTCTGTTTGGAGCGATCCTGAGCACGTACAACAGTTTCCTCAACAGCGCATCGACCATGTTCAGCCTCGACATATACAAGCAAGTTATAAACAAGGACGCCGGCGAAGCGCAGGTTGTCCGAATGGGTAAGCGTTTCGGCACGGCATTGGCAGTAATATCGATTCTTTCGGCCCCGTTTATCGCTGAGGCGGGCGGCCTATACGTTTGGATGAAAAAAATGAACGGGTACTATAACGTGCCCCTGCTGACGATAGTGTTCGTCGGCATGTTCTCAAAGCGCATTCCAGCTTCGGCGGCAAAGGTCGCTCTCGGCCTTGGAATCGGTATCTACGCGCTCGTGAATTTCCTCATGAAACCGCATTTTGGCATGGAACTCCCAATTATTAAAACCGAAATCCATTTCCTCAACATTCTCGGAATAATGTTCGTAGTGAACGTTGTGGTCATGAATATCATCGGGCTGATTAGGCCCCGGGGAAAAGCCTATTCGCCCAAGTACACATGCGACGTGGACATCAAGCCATGGAAATACGCGAAACTTGTTGGCGGCTTTGTCGTTGTTACGACGTTAGCTATATACCTTTTCTTTGCGCAATTTGCCCCAGAGGAAGTAGTGGAATATGCTAAGCCAGTTCTGCGAAACGTGTTCATAGGCGCGATAATAGGGGGCGGCGTCCTGTTCGTGTGGAGAAAGTTTATCTACAAAGGCCAACAGGACGACACAGCCGAAACTGAATAGTTGCTGCAAAAAACGACGAAAGGGGGGCAAGCATGAGCTTTGTCAGCAGACGCAGCTTTATTGTACAGACCACTGCCGCGGCGGCCTTTGCTGCGAGTGGCACTGCGGCATCGTCGCCGAAAAAGCGACCACCCAACATCATCTTCATAATGCTGGATGAGTTGGGTTATTTCGAGTTGTCGTGTATGGGTAACAAACACCTTATTACCCCGAACATCGACAAGATGGCCGCCGAGGGTATGAGGTTCACGCAGGCACTGGCAGGCAGTCCCATATGCGCGCCCACCCGCAGCGTGCTTATGACGGGAAAACACTCGGGGCACACAACTGTAAGGTCAAATGGCGGTGGCGACCTCAGGGCGGAGGACGTCACAATCGCACAGGTGCTCAAGAAAGCCGGATACGCAACCGGCGGTTTCGGCAAATGGGGCATCGGGGAACGTGGCACTACAGGCGTACCCGAGAAGCACGGTTTCGACATATTCTATGGGTACTATAATCAGGTACACGCACACTCTTATTACCCAAACTATCTGGTCAAAAACAGTGAAAAAGTGCCGCTGGAAGGCAATACCGGTGATATTCACAAAGGGAAAACCTTCTCTCACTACCTAATTTTCGACGAGACGATGAAGTTTATACGAGAAAACAAAGACCACCCCTTTTTCTGCTACTGTCCCTGGACCCCGCCACACGGACAATGGGGTTTTCCCGAGGACGACCCATCATGGGAGATATACGGCGAAAAGGAATGGGACGCAGGCTACCAGAAGTCTCCAAACGACGCCCAGAAATACGCGGCAATGGTGAACATGGCGGACCGGCACGTGGGCGAAATATTCAAACTCCTCAAGAAACTCGACCTGGAAGAGAACACCATCGTTTTCTTCTGCGGCGACAATGGCGGCCAGCCGTACTTCTACAACGACGCGCATCCGGAGGGTTTTTTCAAGCCTAATGGAGGCGTTTTCCGCGGGCGCAAAGGCAACTTGTATGAGGGCGGCCTGAGGATACCGATGATTGTTCGTTGGCCTGGCAAAATAGACCCTGGACAAGTAAGCGACTTCTTATGGTATTTCCCAGACGTCACGCCCACTCTGACCGAATTGGCCGGAACTGAAACACCTGCCGATACCGACGGGATCTCGATAGTCCCCACGCTTCTGGGAGAAGATAAGGCAGGTAAAAAGCAGAAAGAACACGAGTTTCTATACTGGGAATTCATGGGTTCACGCGCAGTCAGAATGGAAAACTGGAAAGCCATCGCGCCCGGAAAAGGGAAAAGGACAATTATCCAAAATGACGATGGAACAACCGAATATCGCTGGAGCTGGTCGAAGAGTGAATTCGAGTTGTACAACCTAAGCGAAGATATCGGTGAACAAAACAACATCGCGGACAAACATCCGGACATCTTGAACAAGATGATCGCATTCGCCAAACAGTCGCACGCGCCCAACTTTGTAGGAAAAACTCTCGATCCTGAAATGGGATTCCAGGGCTGAGATACGCCCTTGCGCAGTTATTCTCTTAGCAGAACATTGCAGGCCAACTGAATCTTGCGCAGCATCTTTCCGAATAATCCCTGTTTTTGTGCCGCGGCCCGCAGATTTATGATAAGTTTTCTTTGGATTCGATATTTACTGAGGCGCGTCTTCTTGGCCTTAATCGTTTTGCCGACAAGTTCTTCGAGCGGCTTCCACAATTCGTCAACCGGGCTCCCGACTGTTTCAAGATCCTCCGGAGCAAGTTGCTCGATAAGCTTCTGCATAAACTCGAGTTTCGTGCTATCGGCCGCTAATTCCTTCGCCCACTTGTTAACCGATGCGAGCGTGGGACGGGAGTGCTTCTTAACTCCGATCGGATCGCCCAGCCCTTTTCGGCCGTTTTCGTCGTTGGCCTTTTCGCCGTAGTCGACCGTGTCCTCTTCGAAAGGTACGCCAATGTAATCGTAGACTTTTTCCATCCATTTTTCCGGTTCAGCGACCAGGTCTTCGTATCGAAGGTGAAAATGGCCCACTTCTTCCTGGCGCAAAAACTCTGCCAACGCGGGAACGTAGCGATTGAGCAGCGGATTGTAGTTTTGCGCTAGTTGGTAGTTTCCGTCGAAAAACGAATTGGCGTACGACGAAAAGATGGCTACGGGATGGCGTGTGAGTACGACGTATTTAGCGTCAGGAAAGACTTTCATCATAAAAGGCAGGATCAAGCCATAAGCGGGCGTCTTGTCCAGACATATTTTTTCGTTTGCACCATCCATAAAACGGCCGTACAGGACGTCGCAATATGCGCGGCAGGCGTCCCAATAGTCTTGTTCTTTGTTAGGAAGGCTTTCAATAAACAGGCGCTGAGATTCAGCGGCCAGCACGTGGTCGTATGGGGCCTTATCGACATTGTCCCAAACGCCCAGATGCGCCAAGGGAGTGAGAAGATGCGGTTCAGGCCCACCTTTGATCATCGAATGCGATTCGAGCATACGTTCGAGCATGGTACTGCCCGACCTTGGAGAACTTATCACAAACAACATTTGCGCGGCCATAGTGCTTAACCTTTCTTGACGAAGGCACGACCTTCGTGCAGGTACACCCAACGGTGCGCCTTTTCGGCCAGGTTGTCGTCATGCGTCACAATCACGAGAGTAGTTCCCTTGACATCGGATTCGTTCAACTCCCATAGCAAGTCAACGATGCCTTGGCCGGTGTGTTCGTCTAGATTACCTGTTGGTTCGTCCACCAGGACCACCCCCGGTTCATTAAACAGTGCCCGCGCTATTGCGACGCGCTGCTGTTCTCCGCCGCTGAGCTGTCCGGGTTTATGGCCCATGCGATCTGCCAGGCCGACGTTCTCCAGCAGTCCTTGGCCGCGTTCACGGCAGGCGGACCTTTTTGCTCCCCGGCACACGGCGGGCATCATCACGTTCTCCAAGGCGGTGAACTCCGGCAGCAGGTGGTAGAACTGAAACACGAATCCGATTTCTTGGTTGCGAAGGCGATTAATCTCCCGTTTGCGCATGCTGGAAACGGACCTGCCCTTGAAAAGGATTTCGCCGCCGCTCGGCTTGTCGAGAGTTCCCATCATATGCAGCAATGTGCTTTTGCCAACGCCGGACGGACCGCTGATGGCGAGGATCTCGCCTTGGCTTACAGCCAAATCCACACCCTGCAATATCTTAAGTTCCCGATCTCCGTCGTGGTAACTTTTCCGGATGCCTTTGCATTCCATGATGAAGTTGTTGTTTGTATCATTCATACCGCAACGCCTCCACTGGGTCGAGTCGAGTGGCCGACCATGCGGGATAGAGGGTGGATGCTAACGAAAGGATAATGGAGCATATGGTAATCCAGAATATGTCCATTGGAATGACGGCAACGGGTATGCTGTCGAAAAAGTAGATTTGGCTATTGAAAAGGTCCAGACCAAAGAGACCGGCGATAAATTCCGCCACGGGTGTCAGGTTGTGGGCCAGCAGGGTACCCGCCATGACGCCCAAAATGGTTCCCGTGACCCCTATTAACAGGCCCAGCAAGATAAAGAGCAGCAGTATCGAAGGTCCGCTGACTCCCAGTGTGCGCAAAATACCTATGTCGCGGCGTTTTTCCATGACCACCATTATTAATGTGCTAGTAATATTAAACGCTGCAACAAGGACAATGAACACTAGTATTATGAACATTGCGACTTTTTCCTGTTTCAGCGCCTCGAAAAACTGCAATTCACTTTCGTACCAAGTGGTCGTCGAAAGTCCCATCTCTACCCGGATGCGCTCGGCGATTTTGTCGACGGCCTCGCGCGATGGGTCTTTGACTTTGCAGTGTACCGCGTCCACTCCTGCGCGGCCTGTAAGCATTTTTGCGGTTGGTATGTCTACGTACGCGAGGTGCGCGTCGTACTGAGACATCTGAGCTTGAGATATGCCGGTCACCGTAAGCCAGAGTCCCTGGCCAGGCCGTATGCCCACCGGAGTAACTTTCGAGTTGAGGGTAGTCACCTCCACCATGTCCCCAATGCCTACGCCGAGGCTATCCATGGCCAGGATATAGCCAAGCATGAGTTCCTTTTTCCCAGGCATCTGGCCTGCACCATAAGTTCGCGCGCGATCATTGCTAAGGTTGTCAGCCAGTTGGGTGACTTCTTGCTCTCTTTCCGGATCGATGCCGACGATGAATGCGCCTGCCACGCCTTCAGCCAAGGGGCCTTTGCCCGACAGCAGGGCTTGCGTTTGTATGATTGGCGCGGAAGCCACGATTTCCGGACATAGCGCTTCGAGTTCCGCGATCAATGTGTCCGGATCTTCGATTGATCCGCCGTAATCCTGGACGGTCAAGTGCGATTGGTTGCCGATTATCGTGTCCCGAAGGGCGATGTCGAAGCCCGTCATCACGCTCATGACGACTATCAGCGCGATCACCCCTACGCTCACGCCCGAAATTGAAATCAGCGTGATCAGACTTATGAAAAGGTTTTTCCTTTTCCCGCGCAGATACCGCAGCGCCACAAAAAGTTCAAAAGCCATTTCGACATCCTATAAGCTGCGCAACCACAGCCATTGCTTCTACAGGCATCCTCTCCCAATGGAAAAGAGCTCAGGATTAATGGAGCGTTCTCAATTGCGGGAAGAAAATAACCTCCCTTATTGATGCTGAATCGGTCAACAGCATCGCCAGCCTGTCTATGCCTATGCCAAGCCCCGCCGTTGGCGGCATTCCAACTTCCAGAGCATATATGAAATCTTCATCAAGACATTGCGCTTCGTCGTCGCCCATTTCGCGCTGGCGCATCTGGTCAGTGAAACGTTCCCGCTGATCTATCGGATCGTTAAGTTCTGAAAACGCATTACCGACCTCCAAACACCCTATGAAGGGTTGGAAGCGCTCGGTTATGGCTGGATTTCCACGTTTCTTTTTGGCCAGAGGCGATATTTCCAGTGGATAGTCGTAAAGGAAAGTCGGCTGCACAAGCTCCGGCTGAACTTTCTCGCTCATGACTTCATCAACTATCTTGCCATACCCCATGCTTGCATCGACATCGCAGCCGATTCTCTTGGCCAGTTTTGCCGCTTCCTCGCGGTCGTCTTTCAACGGTTCCAGGTCGATTCCCGCGAACCTACGAATCGCTTCGAAGAGGGTCATGCGTTTCCACGGCCGTGTGGCGTCGATTGTTGTCCCCTGATATTCAAATTGCAGACTTCCGTTGACTTTCTCGATTATGTAGGCGAGCATTTCCTCGGTCTCGTCCATCAAACCCATATAATCCTGATATGCTTCGTAGAGTTCCATGGTCGTGAATTCAGGATTATGGCGTGTGTCAACGCCTTCGTTGCGGAAGCATCTGTTGATTTCGAAAACGCGTTCGAAACCTCCTACGATAAGGCGTTTCAGAGACAACTCCGGCGCAACACGCAGATAGAAATCTTGATTGTATGTATTGTGATGGGTTATGAAGGGTCTGGCCGTTGCCCCACCCGCGATGTGGTGCAGCATTGGCGTTTCGACTTCCAGGAACCCGCGATCCGTCAACCACTCCCGCATCGCCGACACCATAGCTATCCGTTTGCGAAATACGTCCATTACTTCCGGGTTAGCGACAAGATCGAGATAACGCCTGCGATATCGAGTTTCAGTATCGGTCAGTCCATGAAACTTCTCCGGAAGCGCCCGCAGCGTTTTCGTCAATATAGTGTAGGATTCCGCGCGGACGCTTATCTCCCCTCGTTTTGTGCGGAATACCTGGCCCGTAACGCCTATGAAATCGCCTATATCGAGGTCTCGCAAGTTTTCATATGCCTCATCGCCCAGGTTATTCTTCCTGAAAAAAAGCTGGATTCCAGCGGATTCGTCCCTCAAGTCTGCAAACGAAACCTTGCCCTGCTCCCGAAAAGCCACCATGCGACCCGCAACGGTAACTTCAACATCTATTGAGTCCGGATCATCAGACTCACCCTCAGCTTTTTCAAACGCCTTTCGCGCATCCAATAAAGAACAGGAACGCTCAAAGGTGTACTTGAAAGGTTCGTCGCCCCTTGCTCGCACGCGTTCCATCTTGTTGATGCGGTTCTGTATCAGGTCCTGCTCGGTGCTGTGGTGTTCAGGCTCTTCACTTTCTTGCGAAGCGCTATCACCCATCAGTTTATTCAGCTCATCACGCTTTTCGCGCAATGCCCCACGCGCCTTCTTCACGGCTTTCACAATCTTTTTTTCTTTTATTTCGCTGAGCGTTTTTTTCAACTCGGGGCCAGGCAGGGCCAATAGTTCCGACAAAACCAGCGGTGCGCAGTTATCCGACTTTGCGATCAGCTCATCCAGCTTTTCCTGGCACCCGGCGCAAATCGTTTCCATCTCTGCCTTGAGTCGCCCTATTGCTTCATTCTCGTTGTTCTCAGTCATTCTCCACTTTCTCCGCAATACTCGCGTTCAGGCCCACAGGCCAATTATTATTTGCTTTGTTTTTTTCGCGCCAGGTCCCACTTCAGATAGGCTTCGATGAATATGTCCAGGTCGCCGTCAAGCACTCGGTCAACATTGCCGGTCTCGGCGTTGGTTCTATGGTCCTTGATCATCTGATAGGGATGCAATACGTAACTTCTGATTTGGCTTCCCCACGAAACATCTTGTTGCCCTTCGCGCAGAGCGGCAAGTTCCGCTTCCTTTTTCTTGATCTCCATATCGCATAGCTTGGCTTTGAGAATATTCATAGCCGTAGTGCGGTTACGGTGCTGGGAACGTTCGCTTTGGCAAGAAACCACTATTCCCGTCGGCGTATGCGTCAGTCGAACCGCCGAACTTGTTTTGTTGACATGCTGCCCGCCCGCTCCACTGGCGCGAAAAACGTCCATTCTGACGTCCTCTTCCCGCACCTCCACCTCGATGTCGTCATCAGCCTCAGTCAGCACTTCGATAGCCGCAAATGATGTGTGACGCCTCTTGGCTGCGTCGAATGGGGAGATTCTGACAAGGCGGTGTACACCCGCCTCAGACTTAAGGTTGCCGTATGCGAAGGGACCTGAGACGGTGATTGTCGCGCTTTTCAGGCCTGCCTCGCCACCGGCCTGCCAATCGACAACTTCCACGTCGAACTCGTGCCTTTCGCAACATCGTATTATCATGCGGTATAACATCTCGGCCCAGTCGCAAGACTCGGTTCCACCTGCTCCAGGACTCAGGTTAAGTATCACGTTTTTCGAGTCGCGTGGGTCGGAGAAAAGACTGTTGATTTCCAGCCGCTGAAACTTTTCTTCGAGAGAGCCTACAACCGAAACCAGCTCTTCTTCCATAGTCCCGTCTTCAGCTTCTTGCGCCAGCTCAACAAGCACTTGGGCGTCCTCGATTTCCTCATGCAATGCGTCCGGGGCCGCCACGACAAGTTTAAGCCCTTTAAGGACCTGCATCGTCTTTTGGGCAGCATCCGGGTCATTCCAAAAGTCCGCGCCGCTTGTTTTCTTTTCGATTTCGGCAATACGCGTCTTGGTGTTGTCCACGTCGAGACAATCGCGCAGCTCCGAAAGCCTATTTTCCAAACCCAATATTTGGGCCGCTTGTTCTTCAAACATCCACTGTACCTTCAAAGTCTAAGAAGAGGTCATTCTTCCATTCAGTTTGCGGCAATATAGTATAGGACCGGCGCGGCAAACAGAAGTCCGTCGCACCTGTCCAGCACACCGCCATGTCCTGGGAAAACTATACCGGAATCCTTCACTCCCGCGTCCCGTTTCAAACACGACTCCGCCAAGTCGCCAATCTGTGAGGTTATGGACAGTAACGCTCCCGCCAGCAGATAATTATAGAGCGGCCACTCCGGCAACACTGCCCAATCGAACTTGGCCCGCAGAAAATACAAGACCAACATACCAATCAAAGCGAAAGCAAATCCGCCAACCGCGCCTTCCCAGGTCTTATTAGGACTGACCTTCGGGGCCAGTTTGTGTTTGCCTATGAGCGAACCGGTGAAAAACGCCGCCGAATCCGTCAGAATTACCGCGGCAAACAGAATCGTTACAAGGCCTGGCCCAATCTCCGGCGTACCGTGCATCAGCGTCACGTGTGAACCAAACCACCCCACATAAAAGACACCAAAGGCCGAACTGGCAAGCCCGGCGACCGAATGCTGGCCCCGAACTACGTGCAGCGCGGACACCAGCAATATTCCTCCATACAGGGCAAGATTCGTGAACGCAGGAGAATGAAGATATCCGCTCAGCGCTACAAGCGTACCGGCGATGATGCCGCCGATGGTTTCGGGCGATATTTCACGCGCCCTAACTATCGCGTAGTATTCAAAAAGGCCAACACCCGCCATCAAGGCCACAAAAAGCGAGAAATAAAGGCCTAAGCCCGGAACCCAAGTGAGCGCCAGTACAGCCGGTAATGCTACCATGGCCGTCAACACTCGTATGAAGACTCCGCCGCCTTTTGCACTCATCTGCGCCCGCCAAACCTACGCGCCCTCGATTGGTAATCCGCAATGGCGCCATAGAAGCTTTCTTTTCCAAAATCAGGCCACAGAACATCAGTCAAAACTATTTCCGTGTACGACAGTTGCCATAACATGAAATTGCTCAACCTCATTTCGCCGCTGGTGCGAATCAACAAGTCAGGATCGGGCAATTCGGGCGTGTAGAGATGTTTCGCAATGCACTCTTCATCTATTTTGTCCGCGCTCAAAGCACCTTGTTGCACTTGGGACACAATAGATTTGACGGCGTCGACTATTTCAGCGCGGCCGCCGTAGTTAATGGCAAGATTAAGCGTCATGGACTTATTACCGGCGGTCTTTTCCATACTGCGCCGTAAATCTTTCCGAACCCTTTTGGAAAGGCGCTCCATTTGCCCCATGACAATCAAGCGGATATCCTCTTTGTGAAGATTGTCCGTTTCCAGTGCAATATACTTGCTAAGGAGGTTGAAAAGCGCCGTAACCTCCATCTTTGAACGTCGCCAGTTTTCCGTGGAAAAGGTGTAGAGACTCAGCACCTCGATGCCCAGGCTCCTGCATTCCTCGACAATCCCGCGAACACTTTTTGCCCCAGCCTCATGGCCTCTTATCCGGCTGACTTTGTGCTCGCGAGCCCACCTGCCGTTGCCGTCCATGATAATGGCAACATGTTTGGGCAGCCGTTCCATGTCGATTTTGTCAAGTAATGACAACTCAGCACGTCCTCTACAAAAAGTACGCCGCGGAAAGCATCATAAGATGAGACGCGCCCGCGGCATATAGTCTTCAGTGGTGCAGCAGCAACATCGCCGTTACACTTCCATAATCTCTTCTTCTTTGGCTTTCAGCGCTTTGTCAATATCGCCGCAAAATTCGTCCGTATATTTTTGCACTTTGCCTGTCAGCTTATGCGCATCGTCCTCAGGCACTTCACCCGACTTCTGCGCTTTCTTTATAGATTCAACCACGTGGCGCCTGACGTTGCGCACCGATACCCTGGCTTCTTCGGCCAGCTTACTGACAACTTTGACCAACTCTTTCCTTCGCTCCTCAGTGAGCTGCGGTATGGTGATGCGGATTACGTTTCCGTCATTCATTGGCGTCAAATCCAAAGGAGATGCCAGAATGGCCTTTTCAATTACACCCATCTGAGTTTTATCCCACGGCGTGATAACAAGCAGGCGCGCCTCAGGAGCGGTAACGTTGGCGACTTGGTTAAGCTTCATTTTTGCGCCGTATGCCTCCACCTCCACGGCGTCAAGCACCCCAACCGACGCTCGCCCCGTCCTAATATGCGTCAGCTCCTGCCTGAACGAATCAAGGCTTTTTTGCATTTTGACTTTTGCATCATCAGGAGTGTCGTGGGCCATCTTCTTATTCTCCTTTTACAATCGTACCTATCGGTTCACCTTTCAACGCCCTAATTATATTGCCTTGTTTCATCAAATTAAAGACAATAATGGGTATATTATTCTCTCGACACAACGACACCGCCGCCGAATCCATCACTTTCAAGTCCTTGGTAAGAACGTCCGTAAATGATAGCTCTTCGTAGCGGGTAGCGTCACTGTTTTTCAAGGGATCGGAGTCGTAGATGCCGTCAACTCGCGTGGCTTTGAAAAGAACCTCGGAGCCCATTTCGCTCGCTCGCAAGGCCGCGGCCGTATCAGTGGTGAAGAAAGGGTTGCCCGTGCCGCCGCCGAAGATTACCACACGGCCTTTTTCAAGGTGGCGCAAAGCGCGCCGCCTAATGTATGGCTCGGCAACAGGCGGCATTTCGATTGCGCTCATTACACGGGTGGCAACGCCTCGCGCTTCGAGGACCGACTGAATCGCCAAAGCGTTGATCACGGTCGCAAGCATGCCCATATAATCGCCTGTGGCGCGTTCCAGTTTCGCTTCACAATCTCGCGGAACGCCGCGGAAAATGTTGCCGCCACCCACTACCAGGGCAACGTCAACACCCATGCCGCGAACCTGCGCCACCTCGTCGGCTATGCACCCTATCGCGTCAAAGCTTATGCAGTCGCCGTCGTCGCTTTCGATCGCTTCGCCGCTCAGTTTAAGCAAAACCCGTTTGTGCTTGAGTTCCGTCAAAACAAATTCCCTCGTTCCAGAACTTAACCCGGAGACAACCCCAACAGACCGCGTATTACCCTAACGGCACGGCCTGCATTACAGACTCTCGCCGAGTTGAAAACGAGCAAAACGGCGAATGTTGATTTTCTCGCCAAGCTTTCCGCTCAATTCCTTCATCAACTCTTCGATAGTCCGCGAATCGTCCTTAACAAACTTCTGTTCAAGCAGACACGCTTCTTTGTACCACTTGTTCAGGCGGCCTTCAGCGATCTTCTTGCAGATCTCTTCAGGTTTGCCGGTGTCCGCGGCCTGCTTCTTGTAGATTTCCAATTCGGCGTCTATCAAATCCTGTGGCATATCTTTTTTTGACACGCATTTGGGATCGGCCGAACAAATTTGCAGGCAAACGTCTTTACAAAAACCTATGAACACATCCGTCTTGGCAACGAAGTCCGTTTCGCAGTTTACTTCAACCAACACACCAAATGAGCCGCCCATATGGATATAAGATTCGATTCGGCCCTGATTAGCTTCCCTGTCAGCTCTCTTTGCCGAGTCCGCTATTCCCTTTTCACGCAGCCAAGTGACCGCCTTTTCAAAATCGCCGTCGTTTTCCGTAAGCGCCTTCTTACAATCCATCATGCCCGCGTTTGTCGCATCGCGCAGGGCCTTAACATCTTTAGCAGTGAATGCCATTTCTAACTGAACTCCTATATTCTTTTCAAAACTACAGCGTAACGCTGGAAATGTTTCGTGGTCAAAAGTCTATTTGCTGAGCTTATTCGGAATCGCCTGAAGCGGCCACTTCTTCAACGGCCTCAGCTTCGACTGCCTCGGTCTTTTCGTCAGCTACGCTTTCGCCAGCATCGTCCGCCGGAGCCTCAACCTTTTCCTCAGCCTTTTCTTCTTCCTTAGCTTTGGGCTTGGCCGCCTTTGCTGCCCGCTTGGCCTTTTCGTCCCTGTCAGCCTTAATCTTGTCAGCCCTCATCTGGCCGTCAAGCGCCGCGTCGGCAATCACCCTGCAAAAGAGGTCAAGAGCGCGAATGGCGTCATCATTGCCAGGTATAGGCATGGGAACAATGTCCGGATCGCAGTTCGTGTCAACAATACCTATGCACGTAATGCCCAGACGCTCGGCCTCGTTAACCGCAATCGACTCTTTTTTGGCGTCAAGAACGAACACTACACTCGGCGGCCTTTTCATTTTCTTGATGCCGCAAAGGTTCTTGTCGAGTTTTGCGACCTGCTTGCGCATCGAAATGACCTCTTTTTTCGAATAGACATCGAGTTTGCCATCGGCGTCCATTTCTTCGAGTTCGAGCAGCTTGGCAATGCTTTTCTGAATCGTTTTCCAGTTGGTGAGAGTGCCTCCCAGCCAACGATTGTTCACATAATACATCCCACTGCGGGTGGCCTCGCGCTCAACCGCTTCACGCCCCTGTTTTTTGGTGCCGACAAACAGCACGTCGCCGCCATTTGCAACCGCATCGCGCACACAGATATAGGCTTTGTGCAGTTGACGCATGGTTTTTTGCAGATCGATGATGTATATCCCGTTGCGCTCGGCAAAAATGTATCGGGACATCTTAGGATGCCATCTGCGGGTTTGGTGGCCGAAATGTATTCCTGCCTCGAGAAGTTCTCGCATTGTTACAACAGCCATTAGTATCTCCTTAGACTTAGGGTTATCCTTAGGGGACCCGGACAGGACGACCTGTTTTCAAAACAAGCACCCAACCTGCACCGTAGATGGGAGCCCCCCGTAAACTGAGAAATCGCGGAAGGTTAGCACAAATTGGAAGCTAAAAGCAAACCGAACTCGCAAGCGTGAAACGCTATGCATCACCCTGGGAAATCTTGTCAGCTTCAGCGAAAATGTTGATTTTCGCCCAACGCTCCCCGCTAAGACGCCAGAACATCGCCCCGCTCAGAGTTATTATGAAGATGGTCACACCAATCCACGCTCCCACGGCGGCCATGTTAGCAACAAAAGCCAGCAGGAGCGCCAATGGCAGGAAGAAGAAATAATCGCCGCATATGGTGATGATTGCCAAGAAACGTGTGTCTCCCGCACCTCTTAAAGCACCCGAACACACCACGTTTATCGCGTCAAAGAGCTGGAAAATGCCCGCCAATATCATCAGTTTTGTCCCCAGAGCAATAACTTGAGGGTCTTCGCTGAAAAAAAGCATGATTTGTCCACCGAATAACACAAAGATTACGCCCATCGAGGACATATACACCATGGCGAGCTTTATTGCCGTGTAGGCGCGCGACTTGGCCATGGCTATGTTTCCTCTTCCTATCCAATTGCCCACTATCGGCGCTATTCCGTGGTTGAGTCCTATCGCAGGCATCAGCGAGACGTGAAGCACTGTAACGGTAGCGGTATTGGCCGCCAAAGAAACCGTCCCAAAATGTCCCACGATGAAAGCGTTGAAGATTCCCCAGTTTGCCAGCCCAAAGAAGAAGGAGAGGCCGGCCGGCCAGCCAATTCTCAACAACTCACGGAATTTTGAATAGTCGAAGGCAAAAGCCGTCCGCGAACCGAAATCGCGGTTTGTCCTGCGGTTCATGAAAATCATCTGCAAAAGGCAAACTTGAAATAACAGGGCAACAACAGTGGCGGCCGCTGCTCCCTCCACGCCCCAGCGAGGAAAACCCAGCTTCCCATAAATTAGAACGTAATCCAAAAAAATATTCAGGGCATTGGCCGCAAATGAGGCCGCCATAGGTATCATCGGTCGCTTGACGGCCTGAAAAAATCCGGCCAGAGCTGCCTGCCACGCGATAAACACATAACCTAGAAGACGTATCCTGAAGTAACCGATTTCCAGAACCGTTACTGTGTCGGTGTGATTCATCAAACCAAAAAGCGGTGCAGAGAGCGGCCAGAACACAAGCGTGGCCGTTCCCGCCATCATGGAAACGTATATGCCCTGCCACGCGTACTTGGCGCAATTCATCTTTTCGCCCCGGCCAAGACTCTGCGAAACGAATGTCGAGACACAACCAACCATGCCCAGAAAAAAGGTCCCGAAGATAAACGACCACACCCTGGCACTTCCAAGCGAAGCTAAGGCATCAGACCCGAGGCGGGCAACCATGAAGCAGTCGGCGAAACCCATTATGGCGTATGATGACGAACCCAGAACTATCGGACCCGACATCCGCAGCACTTCCCTAACGCCGGACCACCTTGTATCCTGCATATCGTTCTCGGGATTGGCTGACATGGAAAACTTCCTTGATTTAATGAATGGACTATAATCGTGAAACCTTATCACATTTCCCCAGTTGGTAACAGCAAGAAGCGTTAGAGTGCCGTGTTTGCACCAAATCAAGCAAGATCCACACTCCAGCATGTTTAATTCACCTCACACCCTCTGTATAATCGACCTTAAGCCTACAATGAACCGTTCATATGGAAAGGACTGGGGTGTCCAATCTGAACAAAGATTCCGAACTTATGTCCCGGCTACTCGAAGAGGACGAGTATGTCTTGTGGGACGAGTTGGTAGACGTTTCCCCACACGGCACGGTTTTTCACAGCAGTGATTGGCTGAAAACTTGCCGGCATGCTCTGGGTGTAGGCCTTAAGATATTCGCTTGCTTTCGAGACGGCAAACTGGTCGGCGGATGCTCTGTCTTTGAACACAAAATGGGCCGCGTATTCAAGGTTTTGTCATCCAACGTGAAACTTAGTCCTTACGGCGGCGTTGTTACTTTATCACCCGAAAGCCCTAAAAGACGAGCTGTGGAAAGAAACCATCACAGCATTATCGAATCATTGACCAGGGCCATCGACAAAACCGGCATCCCGAACAAAATACTCTTCTGTTCGCCGGATTTGATGGATGTGCGTCCCTTTACATCGAGCGGATGGGACAGCGAGGTTGTGTACACCTACCGGCTCGATCTGACAAATTTCGAAGCAAGCGGCGACGTTGCGCGTAACGCCAAGAAGGCTGCCAGGAATGGAATTAGTGTCGAGCTTTCGAGCAACCTTGAGCGGTATGCAGAACTCTACGAACAGACCTACCTGCGCCAAGGCATTGCGCCACCCGTTTCGAAAGACTTCATAAATGAAATGGTGGAGATGCTGCACAAATCGAAAAAAGGAGAACTGTGGGCAGCCATGGCCGAAGACGGAGAAATGGCCGCAGGGGAAGTGTATCTTTTCGATAAACGCCGCGCATATCGCTGGACGGCCGCCACGCACCAGGGATTACGAAACACAGGCGCCTATACGCTTCTGCTCACCGAGGCCGCCAAGGCCTTCAAAGAACGCGGCATTCCCGAGTTAGACATGGCTGCGGCAAACACTCCGCACCTGGCCGAATTCGCGACCGCTTTCGAACCGGCACTGGTTCCCAACTACCGGCTGCAAAAGACCACCGCTCTATTCAAATTGTCCAGGCGAATTGCCAAAGCTTTGAAAACGAAATAGCACTGCAACCCTTCAGCAAAGGGATCAAAGGTAACCCAAAGCCTTCAGCCTTTCCGCTTCTTCCTCAGTGATTTCGCCCTTTTCGTCGAGCGAGTCCGGGGACGCTTTCAAAGGCACAACCTCTATTTCGGGCAAATGGGCATTTCGCAAAGATGGCCTCTTCATATCCGCTCTGCCGGCTTTGAGAATCTTGCAGGTCAATCTAATCTCTTCAGAGTCCGGATATACGACCGTACGTAAGGTCTTCCACTCTTTGGTTTCCTTAAAAAACTGCTGAGACCACAACACCGATCCCTTTTCACCCTGCGTCAGCTTGAGTTCCATGCTGGCGGAATACATCAGTTTGTATTCCAAATCGAAAACGTAAGCTGCCCCTTGCTCGACTTTCACCGGCCCAATGTCCCAACTGGGCAATCTGCACGCAACAAGAAAAACGCCGTTTGTCGTCTTCTGGCTGAAGTTGCCCGCTGACAAATTCCATTCAACAGGCTCCCCAGGGTCTTCAAAAAGATCCGGCCCAAGAAGCACTCCTTCGTCCGAGCCAATCAGTTTGGGCCTGGCAAAATTGATCAGACGCTTGTTCAGATTGCGCAAGACATTGTTCATTCTCAAAGCGTCACCCGGCCTTGACTCTATCATGTTGTCTTTGCATTGGGGATCCTTGGCAAGATCGAACAATAGTTCTTCCATCGGCCAGATTTTCCACGGAGCAAGATACAAATGGTTGCGCGTATTCAGCCAATACAACATGTCGCTGCCAATGGCCACGCCTGAGACGCCCCGATCATCGCTCCCCTCCGCAAAAATGTAGTCTGCCGGGTTCGCGGCGCCTTGCAGTTCTGGCACAAGACTCCTTCCACGCACGCCTTTTGGCTGATTGAAACCGAAGACATCGCATAGCGTCGGGAAAACATCCAGCAAGCTAACAGGATATTCGATATCGCGCGGATTGCAGCCGGGAAATTGAATAAGCAACGGCACATGTAGTTCCTCAAGCAAAGTGCTCCTGTTGTGCCCATAGAAACCATGTTCAAAGAACTGTTCGCCATGATCCGCGGTAATAATCACCATATCCGTAAAAGGCTCATAATCCAACGCGGACAACAGCTTTGGCAGATACGTGTCGGTGTAAAGGATTTCTGAATCGTACTGGCTTAAGAGAAAATCGATGTCTTCCTGCGCCAACTTGTGGTTTTCGGAAAAGTACGGCAAGTTGCTTATTACGCGCGTATCGTTGGCGCCATGAAACTTCCCGTTCTTCACACCTTTTCCCGTGTACGATGATACGAACTCCTTATCAAAAGGAGAAGGAGGAAGGAAAGGAACATGCACGTCCATCGTATGCACATAATGGAATTCGCGCTTACCGGACCGCCTATACTTACCCTCCACCGACCGTATCAATTCTTCCAGAGTTGCGTATCCGTGATTGAGCGGCGTAACGCTTGTGAACGAGTCCACCCCTTGATCAAAACCATACTTCTGCGATATCCACGGATTAGTGCTCCAGGAAAACGTCTTGAAATCAGCAGTCTGGAAAAGCCTCGCAATGGGCCTTTCGTCCTTTGGCACACCGTTCTTCTTCAACGGTTCCCGGTACAGTTGCGAAAAGTACTTTCCGCACAGATAAGAAGGTACGCTGTGAACCGTGCCGTCAGATGGAGCGATGGCAAACCGGAAGTTCAAGCTTTTAGACGCAAACTCATCCAACCACGGAGAAGTCTTCTGCTCGTATCCCATATAATGCAAATGGTCCGCACGAAGCGAATCCACAACAATCCAGATCACCCGCTTTGGTGCCTCGACGCTGTTTTGCGCCCGCGCAACAGACCCAAAAGCAACAGGAAGTGCAGCAGCAAGACCAGCCGTACGCGATATGAACTCCCGTCTACTGTGCCGCCCCATACTCATGTTCCTCCCGCTGGACTACTACCTCGAAACTCACCCGCTCAACACGAAGTATATTTGACCCCACCAGCAAAAGTCGAGGATGTCATATCTCCCGTCAAAGCGGGGAATAGAATTAACATGGATGGACAGGTCATTTAGGATAAGAAAAAAACCCGTGTATCAACGTTGAAATTCTTTTTTGCGAGCGCAGCACCCCTCTTGGCAAAGATTCATAAAACGACATGAACATCGTCTTTACGGCCTATTGGTAAAACTACTCCACCCCGTCTTCGCCAGGCGCGACCATATGGAGCAACGAATAGCAGTTCTTCTTAGAACTGCCAGGGTCACCGCTAGGTCACCGGCCATGGACACGCTCCTCCCGCATGACCGGTAAGTCTCTTAGCAGCAAGATCTTGCTCTAATTGACCCTTTTTCTCATCTCTATAAATAGCCGGGCAAAAGTGTACCAACCAATTGATAATAAATGGTTTACGAAGGGGTATCACTTGACTGCAAAGCGATGTGGTGGTAAAATCAATAAGCGATAAAGGACGGTTTGGAGTCGTGACAACGGAAAGGTGTGTCAATTCAACTAATGCTTAGTGGTCGTAACAAGAAAAAGGAAGAAGCCAACCCTCAGGCACGTCTTGGCGATATGTTGCTCGCTGAAGGCGTTATAACTGACGCGCAGCTCGACGAGGCCTTGGACAAGAAGGCCAAGGAGGGGAAGTTTCTTGGCAGAACGCTTGTAGATCTGGGCTACATAGACGACACGGTATTGGTCGCTTTCCTTGTCAAACAACTCAAAATTCCTCACATAAACCTTGCAGATTATGATGTGAGCAAGGAAGCGCTCGCGCTTCTTCCCGCAGAGGTGTGCAAAGAGCACTACGTTCTGCCCATCGACAAATTGGGCAAAATATTGACTGTGGCGATGGTGGATCCGCTCGACAACGATGCACTGGAAGTAGTAGCGAAAGCTTGTCCTGATCTCAAGATTAAGAAGATTCTTTGCGACTGGCATCATTTCGACATGGTGGTACGCAATCTGTTCGGGGAAGGCGAGGACGCAGACGGCGAGGGAGCCTCTTTTTATTCAGGCTTGGCCGAACCTTCCAAGAAGGTCGAAAAGAAGAAGACCGAACCAAAAGCGGAAAAAGCCTCAGAAGAAGGCCTTTCCGACGAGCAACTGGCCAGCGTTGTGGCTACAGCGAAAATCGCGGATGAAGACCTGCCAGAAGCCAAAGAGATACCTACCGCGAAAAAAACCAAAACTCCTCCTACCGGAGACAGATTGACTGAATTGGCCGATGCCGCCGCACAGGCCGAACGCGCAGCACAGATGGCACAGCAAGCCGCTGATAGGGCGACCACAGCAGCGAAGGAGGCGGAGTCAGCCAGGGTCCTGGAAGCAAAGGACGAGGAAATCCGCAATACCGACGGATGGCGGATCCGTCAGCGAGAAACCGCCAATATGGATAAGGCCCACAGGGACGCTCTTGAAGCCATCGATGGACCTGGGCTTGAGTTAGGCACCGGCGACCGTGTTATGGCCGCGTTGCGTTCAGTTGCGCCTCTCAAAGGTTACACCTTCGATTCATTTTTCTGCGGAGAAAACAACGAGTTTACAATTTCACTGGGCAAAGCTATTGCAAAGCTTCCTGGCGACGAGTATAACCCGTTTTTTCTCTATGGTGAGGTAGGAATAGGCAAAACGCACATAATCAACGCCATCGGCAACTTCATCAGCGAGAATCATCCTTTGGACAAAGTCGGTTATGTGCCTGCGGCCCGGTTTGCCGAAAGCCTGTCGGACGCCAAACATTATCGGATGCTGGACCAGTTTCGCTCTGAGTATTGCAGGTACACGACCCTGATTCTCGACGATATTCAGTTTCTCGGGGGAAATATTGATGCCCAAGAGGAATTCTTCAGTATTTTCAACGCTTTATATCAAGAGGGACGTCAAATAATCATCGCCGCGGACAAGCCACCCGATCAGCTTGGACACATGCAGAGACGGCTAATATCGAGGTTCGCAAGCGGCATAGTTGCGTGCTTGAAATCCCCTGAATGGGATACCCGCATGGAGATACTTCGTCATCATTGCAAAGAGTCCGAAACGGACATACCGGAGGACATCCTGGCCATTTTGGCATCTCGAATCAGTAATGATGTAAGAAGAATGACCGGCTCGCTCAGAAAAATTGTTGCATTTTCGGACTTAGTGGGCCAAGATATAACTAAAGACATGGCGCATGAAATATTAGGACATCTGGGTGCCGAAGCACCAGCATGACTGGGAGTTAAATTTTGTCTACTAAAATATCAAGAAGACGACTCGGAGATGTGTTGCTGGAACAGGAACTCATTTCCAAGGAACAGCTGGCCGAATGCGTTCATCTGCAGCGGCAGAAGGGACAGAGTCTAGCACACGCGCTGGTTGAACGCGGTTACCTGTCTGAAGAGGACGTCGTGATCACTCTGAGCGAACAGTTGGGCATTCCTCACATTCGCGTGGCCAACTACAAAATACCCGAGGAAGTCTTAAAGGAAGTCCCAGAGACCTTGGCGCGACAATACCAGATGTTGCCGATTTCTGTAACGGGTGATGTTTTGACGGTCGCCATGGCGGACCCTCTGAACATCATGGCATTGGACGACCTTCGCATGTTGACCAGCAGCGACATCGAGCCTGTGGTTGCGGTGGAGTCAGAGCTTGTCGAGGCCATTGAGAAAAACTACGGGGTGGGCAAACAAAGCGAGAAGATTTACGACGATCTGGTGAGTGGCCAGGAAGAAGCAGAGGGCGTGGAGGTCGTCGAGGAAGAGGACGACATTGGAGACATCGCCAGCCTCGAAGAGGCAGAAGGCGCACCGGTGATTAAACTCGCGAACCTTATCATTGTGAACGCCCTTGAAGCGACTGCCAGCGATATTCACATAGAGCCTTTCGAGAATGAATTGAGGGTGAGATATCGTGTTGACGGTATGTTGGAAGAAACCAAATCGCCTCCAAAGAGTTTTCAGAACGCGTTGACATCACGTTACAAGATTTTGAGCGGCCTGGATATTGCCGAGCATCGTTTGCCTCAGGACGGACGCTTCAGGATAAGATACAAGGGTCGTGAAGTGGATTTTCGTATTTCGATTCTTCCCTGTTATTACGGCGAAAAGATCGTTATGCGCATATTGGATAAGGCCAACCTGACTCTTGATCTGGACAAGCTTGGTTTTGAGTCCCAGCCAATGGAGGCCTTCAGGGAGGCCCTCCTTCTTCCCTTTGGCATGATTTTGCTCACGGGCCCAACCGGTAGTGGAAAAACCACGACGCTGTATAGCGCCTTGCATAAATTGAATGACATAAAAACGAACGTTATCACCGTGGAAGACCCGGTGGAATATGAATTGTTTGGAATAAACCAGGTCCAGACGAAAGCGGAGATAGGTTTGACCTTCGCCGCATCTCTACGAAGCATTTTGCGCCAGGATCCTGACGTTGTAATGATTGGTGAGATTAGAGATGAGGAAACGGCCGACATTGCCGTTAAAGCGGCATTGACTGGCCACCTGGTTCTGAGCACGCTTCATACAAACGACGCCGCGAGCGTGTTCACGCGCCTTGGGGACATGGGGCTGGAGCCGTTTATGATCCAGTCGTCTGTCGCCATTGCCGCTGCACAGCGGCTTTTGCGCAGGATATGTCCTGAATGCAAAGAAAAGATCAAAGTGCCGCCGGAAGTCCTTGAGAGGATTCAATATCACTTGGAACCTGGTACCGAGCCACCTTCGTTTGTCCGTGGCCGGGGTTGCAGCAGGTGTAAGAACACTGGTTACAAGGGCCGTGTCGCCGTGATAGAGGCAATGGCAAACTATCCCGAGTTACAGGACACAATACTCAAGCGGCTGCCTTCGGCCCAAATAAAGGACGTGGCCATAAGGTGCGGCATGAGCACATTGCGCCAGAATGCATTGGCGAAGGCGGCAAAGGGATTGACGACAATTGAGGAAGTCCTTCGAGTAACAGCTACGGACTGACAACAAAACAGTTAATATTAGGGGGAAACACCATGGCTGATATCACAATCAAAGAGCTTCTGATTAAAGTTATTGAGGACGGCGCGAGCGACATGCACATTGTGGTGGGTGCCCCTCCTGTTATGCGGCTTCACGGCAAAATAGAGCCGATGGACGGTTATCCCGTGCTTTCCCCTCCTGAAACGCAAGAGTTGATCTATAGTGTAATGAACGAAGAACAGGTCTCGGAGTTTGAAGAAACCCGCGAGTGCGACCTTTCTTTTGGAATTGACGGACTGAGCCGTTTTCGTTTGAACGTTTATCGGGACCGAGGCTCCGTTGTTGCAGCTTTCCGCGCAATCCCTTTCGAGGTCAAATCTCTTGAAGAATTGGGCGTGCCGCGTATTATCGCCACCTTTGCTGAAAAGCCGCTGGGCCTTATCCTTGTCTGCGGTCCTACGGGTAGTGGTAAGTCGACAACGCTTGCCGCAATTATCGACAAGATAAACCGTGAGAGAAGCGACCACATTATTACTATTGAGGATCCTATCGAGTACCTTCACAAGCACCATAAGGCCATAATCAACCAGCGAGAGATACATGCCGATACGAATTCGTTTTCCGAGGCTTTGCGCCGCGTTCTGCGCCAGGATCCCGATGTGATTCTGATTGGTGAGATGCGAGATCCGGAGACTATTCAGGCTGCCCTTACGGTTGCTGAAACGGGCCATCTGGCGTTTGCGACACTTCACACGAATGACGCCTTGCAGACCATAAACCGTATAGTCGACGTGTTCCCTGAAAACCAGCAGGCACAAATTCGCACGCAGCTTTCTTTTGTTTTGGAGGGTGTGTGCATCCAGCAGCTCATTCCGCGTGCGGATGGGACGGGTCGTGCGATTGCCTGTGAGGTTATGCTGCCCAACACTGCCATTCGTGCGCTTATACGCGACGAGAAACTGGCGCAAATCCCTTCTATGATTGAAATTGGCGCAGGAGAAGGCATGATGACCATGAATCAGTCTCTGTACAGGCTCATGCGTCGAAACGTGATCACCGTGGACATGGCATTCAAGCGCACTTCGGATCCAGAGGGCTTACGGCGCCTCATGGAAAAAGGACAGTGACCGACCAACATCCTCTCGACCGCATACGGCCTGCGACTGTACCGCAAGACTCACTCCCATGGGTGGTCGGAATCGCCCGGCTTTGCGTTCTTGCCGTTGCGGTCGTTGGTACCCTCTTGCCGCAGGCTATCGACAGCGCAAAATACATGCTGGCGGTTTATGCTTGCGGCTTTCTCTTCAGTTTATCGTACATCTTATCCTTGCTTAAAAAGCGGACCGCGGACAGGAAGCTGACTTGGGTACAGGTCATGATGGATTTCGCGGTCATTGCCGTGACCATCGGTTCAACGGGTGGCTCACACAGCATATTCGCATTCTTGTTTGTCGTACTTGTTCTCGAAGCGGGTCTTCTTCTTGGCTTTTTTCAGAGTATCGCCTTTGCCTCGCTCGCTATGATAACGATGCTTGTTCAGGTCTCGATTTCATCGCCCTCGGTTGAGCTTTGGTACAATTTGCTACTGCAGGGTCTGGCGTTCTACTTCACGTCGTTTATAAGCGGCTACTGGAACCAGCAGTTGAACCGGTTGCAGCTTTTCCAGAAGGACATTTTGGACAATCTCAATAGTGGATTCATCATTACTGACAAATACGGAGCGATACTTGCCCAGAACAAGGCGGCAAACCGTATTCTTAATCTGAGCGACAGCGAACAGACTTTGGGGCGTCCTATCAGCGACCTGATACTGAGCGAGTCTGGCAGCGAGTGTCCTGTTATTACGGCGTTTCGGTCGGGCAGGGATTTTACTCGCTATGAGTTTCTTGCCCTTACTCCGGACGGACAGCAAAAGCTGTTGGGCTTGACCACTAGCCACATTTTTGATACAAAGGGCAGGCTGACGGGATTAATAGCCTCATTTTCAGATCTTACAGAGATGGCTGAAATGCGCCAGGATCTTCAGCGCCAGGACAGAATGGCCGTAATAGGCGAGCTTGCCGCCGGCCTTGCCCATGATATTCGCAATCCAGTCGCGGCGATCAGGGGTGCCGTGGATGAGATTAGAAACAGGCTTAGTAATAAGGAAATGACGGACAAGCTTGCCGAGATTGCCATTCGCGAGGCGGATCATCTTGACGACATAGTGGCCGGTTTTCTGAATTTTGCGCGCAACCCGATTGTTGAACGCGAGGCCTTCGATATGAACGACCTTGTAACAGAGGTGTGTGAGTTGGTCAAAGATGCGCAAAAAGACATTACCGGCCTTGAGGTTGAATCACGTGTCTCGCACTGGATATGCTGGATATCGGCGGACCGCTCGCAATTAAAGCAGGTTCTTGTTAATCTGACGCAAAACGCCGCGGAAGCCGCTGGCAATGATGGAAAGGTTGTAGTTTCAGTTTTTCCAGGCACACGGTCGCTAGAAGTACGAGTGGAAGATGACGGCGCGGGCATAACTCCCGACAAAGTTGCGCACATTTTTGAACCCTTCTATACGACAAAAACTTCGGGTGTAGGAATGGGATTGGCCGTGTGCCAAAGAATCGTGACTGCTCATGACGGTACAATAAGGGTGACATCGCGTGAAAACGGCGGGACGTGTATGTCCGTCAGGTTGCCCGCCGCATCGCACGACAGCAAACAACGAATCGAGGAACGCTCAAAATGGTATTGAATCAAAAGGTGCTTGTGATCGATGACGAGGAAAGCATGCGCGAGGTTCTCGAAATTGTGCTTTCGGGCGACGGCTACGATGTGACATGCGTGAGCAACGTGGATGAGGCGCGTGAAAAGCTTGAGGCAGAGGCATTTGATGTTGTGCTCACCGATCTTAGAATGGGTAGTGAGCGTGAGGCCGGCCTGGAGTTGTTGACTTGGCTGCAAGAACATGCGCCAGCGACGCCAGCCATAATGCTTACCGCACACGGTTCAATTGAAACAGCCATCGAGGCCATGAGGCGTGGCGCGGCTGATTACGTGATGAAGCCTTTTAAGAACGACGAGCTTCGCATGCTGCTCAGGCGAACCATTGAGCAACGAAATATCTTGCGTGAAAACGCCGCATTCAGGAAAGAACAAACCCGCTTGGGTAAAGTCGAAAACATGGTGGGCACCAGCAGCAGTATCGAAGCCGTCAGGACGATGATTCGCAAAGTGGCCACACTTCCCAGCACCGTGGCGATTTATGGCGAAAGCGGAGTCGGCAAAGAATTGGTGGCCAGGGCAATTCACGCGTTGAGCGACCGCCTGGACAAACCGTTTGTGGCAATAAACTGCGGTGGAATACCGGAGAACCTTCTTGAAAGTGAGCTTTTTGGGCACAGAAAGGGCTCTTTCACTGGAGCACATGAAGACAAGGACGGTTTGTTCATAGTCGCAAATGGAGGTACTCTTTTTCTGGACGAGATAGGCGATATGCCTTTTGCGTTGCAGGTGAAGCTTCTGAGGGTTCTCGACAACCAAGTGGTAATGCCGGTAGGCGGCATCGTGGACATCCCGGTTGATGTGCGGATAATATCATCGACAAACAGAGACCTTGAGGAAATGGTGGAGCGTAAGGAGTTCAGAAAGGATCTTTTTTATCGCCTCAATGTTATCCCTGTTTGTGTGCCTCCGCTGCAGGAGCGTGAGGATGATATACCGCTTCTTGCTCGTCATTTCGTGGCTACGCATGCCCCAAAGCTCGGACATGGCGCACTGGAAATTTCCAAAGAAGCACAAATGGCGTTACGCAAATACGAATGGCCTGGAAACGTTCGGGAATTGCAAAACGTTATGGAAAGGGCGGTCGCGCTTTGTGATGGTAAAAGAGTGGACATAAGCGACATGCCTCCGCATATTAGAAACTATGTTGCCGAGCCCGCTGAAAGTAAAAGCACGCTTCCGCCAGGCGGCCTGGATTTGGAGGAAATAATTGGCGACATAGAATCTGACCTTATAAAGCAGGCAATGGAAAGGGCCAGGTATTCTCAAAAGAAGGCGGCGCAATTGCTTGGCTTGTCGTCGAGGTCTTTGCGTTATCGGCTTAAGAAATACCGCTTTGACGACAAGTAGGAATGAGCGATGTTTTCAAGAGGGGGGAGAAGATCTTCAGTGGCCACCCTGTGCCGTCAGTCCTCTGAATGTATGCACAGTTCTCTCATTTCAGGTAGCCGTTCGGACAACATAAGTTTGTCCAGGTAGGCCATGTCGATGTTGCCCGTCTCCGTTTCTCCATCGGCGCTAGTCCTTTCAGACGCGAAGTACTCGGCGAGATGAACGGCGGTCAAGGCGGAGAAGCCCTCTGTCTTGGAAGCGGATGGGGTGCTGTGCAGGGCGATTGCCTCCACAACTTGCTCGGGCAATCCCCACAATTTGAGCAGGTATCCGCCAACTGCCGCATGTGTTGAGCCAAAAACCTCCTTCTCTGCATCGAAGAGGGACATTTTCTTTTGTTTTGCTTTCTTGACAATCTTTGAGTATTCATCCGGCATTTTCAGTGCTATTACAAGTTCGCCTACGTCGTGAAGCAGGCCTGCCGTAAAGGAATCGTCAGCAAGCTTTTTGTCTACTGTCTTGCTGAGTGCTATTTTGCGGGAGTATTCACCGACCGTGAGGCTGTGACTCCATAACGAATTCAAAGACAGACATTTTGGCAATTCGTTGTTTTCCTCAAGGGAAAACGCGCCAATCATCAGCACTATGCCGCGTAGGTTCTCGATGCCCAGCAACCCCGCTGCCTGGGTGGCGTCGGATACATCTTGCCGCAGGCCTGTGAAGGCGGAGTTTACTATTTGCAACACTTTGGCGCTCATTCCGACGTCTTTTTTTATTATTTCGCCGATCTTTGAAACCGAAGGATCGCTTGATTCTATCTCGTTCATCACCTCTCGCTGCAGCACGGGAAGTGACGGAAGGGTTCCGATCTCGAGAAGTCTCTTTCTTAGACGCTCACCACAGACTTGCTCGCGCAAAGCCATCGCTCTGGTTATGAGGTTCTGGAGTTTTTGCGGATCGCAAGGTTTATTTATGAATTGGTGGGTCAATCCGGCCACTTTAAGCATTGTCTTGCTGTCTGGCTGTCCGGAAAGGCAGAATCGTACCGTTTGCGGATACAGTTCTTTTACCTTTCCAAGAAACTCAGCTCCGTCCATTCCCGGCATGCGAAAATCCGCAACTACCACGTCAAAAACCGCTCCCTGAGCCATAATCTTAAGCGCATCTTCAGCGCTTTCACAAAAGACCATGTCCCAGTCCCGGTGCATGGAGTGCAACATGCGCTTGAGCGCATGGAGCACGTTTTCTTCGTCATCGACAAAGATGATGCGCTTCATCTTGTGCCCTCCTGGCTTTCAGCAGTGTCCTGAAATTGCAGGCGTATCTCCTCAAAATCCTCTACGATATTCTCGAAAATGTCATGGAGCCTCGGATCGATGTGAGAACCGGTCTCGTCCTTCAATATTCTTCGCGTTTCCTCGATACTGTAGGGAGGTTTATAAGGACGTTTGGATCGCAATGCGTCGTAAAAGTCCGCAAGTGCTACGATTCGTCCGGCAATAGGGATGTCCTCGCCTTTCAATTGTCTTGGATATCCCGTGCCGTCCCACTTTTCGTGGTGGCTCATGCATATGGTTACTGCCATTGAATGCAAGTCGCTCAGGTTCTCAAGTTTTTCGCTATGGGGCATATTGGAAGTGCAACTAATACCTTTCGGTGTTTCGGTTAACACCGCCGCACCGATCTCGCAATGCCTTTCCATAAACACGCGTTCTTCCTTGGTAAGTTTGCCCGGTTTCAGAAGAATCCCATCAGGCACTCCAATTTTGCCTATGTCGTGCAAAGGGCTTGTCAGGAATATGATGTCAATTTCATCGTCTGACAACCCGGCCTTCTCGGCAAGTAGGCGACTGCAGCAGGCAACGCGGGCCACATGCTCCCCCGTGTCCTCGTCGCGGAACTCTCCTGCTTTAGCAAGACGCCAAATTATATCTCGCCTTGATTCCTCAAGCTCGTGTGTTCGTTCACTTACTCTTTCTTCAAGGATCTGATTTTGCCTGGCCAGCTTGTCTTGATATGACTTAAGGCGAAGAACACTACGCAGCCGCGCTTCGAGGTCTTCTTTGATTACGGGTTTGTTGAGCAGGTCGGCGGCGCCCAGATCCAGCGCCCGCCGTTTAAGGTCAGATTCCGCGTTTCCTGTGAGGATAATGACGGGTACGGCTTCTGAAGCGCCGCTTTCGCGAAGGGTTTCGAGGAAATCCAGGCCGGTTTTAACGGGCATCCTGACGTCCGAAACCACTGCGTCGAAATCGTGTTTGGCCATTTCGTCAAGCGCTTCATCGACGCCACCGACGAAAAACATCTCCCATTCATCCCGGTGTTCCCGCAGCATGCGCCTAAGCCCCGCAAGAAAGTTGGGCTCATCGTCTACGAACAAGATGCTCTTTTTTACCACGCAGTGTTCCCCCCGTATGACCTGGCCAAGCATAGCATGTTTGGGAACAGTTGTCTAGGGGCCGATCAAATCTAATTAGGCACTATCGGGGTTCAAAGATTAGAATTGCTGTTCCAGCGGCAGACGAATGATAAATGTGGTGCCTTTGCCCAATTCTGTTTCCAATCCGATGCTCCCTTTGTGCAATTCCACTATTACTGCATGGGCTCCCGACAGCCCCTGTCCGGTGCCTTTGCCAACGTCCTTTGTTGTGAAAAAAGGATCGAATATGCGGCCTTGGATTTCATCGGGAATGCCTGCTCCTGTGTCAGCGATGCGAATCTCGGCGTGCTGTCCATCATGGGCTGTTGTCACCGTAATCGTACCCTTGCCGTTTGCGGCGTCTCCGACCAAGTCTCCAATGGCGTGGGCGGCGTTGACAATGATATTGAGCATTACCTGATTGAAAGCTCCAGGAAGACATGTGACCATAGGCATGCCGGGGTCAAGATTGGTCTGGACCTCAGCGACATATTTCCATTCATTGCGCGCCACCGCGATAGTTGTTTTGATGGCTTCGTTGATATCTATAGGTGTCATTTCGTCGGTGCCGGGGTGGGCGAACTGTTTCATTGCCCGAATTATTTCATTTATCCTCTCATTGCCTTCCAGCGCTTGTTCAATGGCTACTGGTATTTCGTCAATCAGATAATCAAGTTCCACTTCTTTTTCAAGTGACTCGATGCTTGAGATCAATTCTTCGGAAATCTTGCCTTCCTTAGCTTGAGCGACTAGTTGCCGGTTCTTCTTCAAGAGGTCAATCAGGCCATCGAAAGATTCTTTGAAAAAGCGGATGTTGTCTCCCACATACTGGGATGGGGTGTTGATCTCGTGGGCTATACCCGAAGCCAGTTCCCCTATGGCCTCCATTTTTTGGGCCTGTCGCAACTGTATTTCCAGATTCGCTTCTTTGGTGACGTCTCGGGAAACCGACACAAAATTGATAATCTTGCCGCTCGATCCTCGTACTGGAGTTATTGTTGTCAGCAATTCGCACAGGACTCCGGATTTCTTCCTGCTTGTTATTCGACCGCTCCATACATTACCAAGCGCTACTTCTCTCACGATTTCTTTCTTGACTTCCCCGCCGCTTTCTTCATCAATTAGTATTCGGATGTCCTTTCCAATGGCTTCCTCTTGTTTGTACCCCGTCATACCCTCCAGTGCCTTGTTTACATAGAGCATGGCGCCTCTTGCATCCGTAACGATGATCGTTTCTTCAGCCTGCTCCACTGCTGTGGCCAGCAGGGCGTGTTCTTCTTCGATTCGCTTTTGTTGGGTAACGTCTGTAAAGAAACCGACCAAGCACGGCCTTTCATGTATAAGGATCTCAGAAGCGGTGCCGTTCATCAATACAATTGAGCCGTCTTTGGCCAGGAAAGGCATGTTCGTTGCGGAATCGCGTTCGCTTTTTAGCAGGCTTTCAATAGTTTCCATTATTTGCGGCAGCGACTCGGAAGGATGGATATCTTTTACAGTCATGGAACTAAGTTCTTTGGCGCTGTATCCAAGAATTTGACACATTGCCGGGTTTGAATAGCTGAATTGCAGGGTTTCAGTATCGGCAACCAATATGCCTTCCCGGGCGTGTTCAAAAAGTATACGATGACGTTCCTCGGACTCAGCAAGCGCTTCCTTCGTACGTTCGCGCGCGCAAAGATACCCCAGGGTAGCTCCAAACAGGCGCAGAAGTTCACACTGATGTTCTTCGATTGGATTATGGCTAATGAGATTGTCCATGCTGATATGGCCGATGACCTTATATCCGTCCCAAATGCCCGCGAAAACTTGAGTTGCTTCTCCAATGGATTCGCCCTTGTCGTTGGTGATCCGTCGTTTTTTATCCTTGACAAAAAGGGCTTTCCCCGTCAATACGCGTCCGTCGGGAGAGAGGGGATCAAGCTTGGCGCGCTTGTGGCTTTCATCAACGATGTTGCCGTGCTCGTCCACGCCGAAAGAGCCCATTACCTCGCCGGGTTTTTCAGTGCAAAACCATATTCCCAGTCTGTCGAAATCCAGCTTGGCCCGGCCCAGTTCGATTGCTCTGCGGCACAATTCCCCAATGGATTCAGATGTTGACAACTCGTTTCCGATCTCCACTAAGGAGACCAGTTCGTTTTCAAAGCGGGATTGGGCCTCCTGCGCCTTTTTGCGTTCGGCCACCTCGACACGCAACTCCAGCCACCTACGAATCGAAAAAACGCTGAGGCCAATAGCGAGAACAACCATGACCGTGACAATTTCATCAAGCATCCATCCTTGGAATTTCTCATCAATCTCGCGGACGGCATCAAAAAAATGAAATTTGGCGGATAAGATGAAAGCGACTACGGCTATTGGTATGAGAACCATCAAATCAAGCAAGGCACGCTTGCCTGATTGCTCTCTTGGCTTGCGGTGGCGTTCCATTGTTCCCTGTCCCTTGCTCGGCTTTTCCGATTCGCAAACTTAACGCAGCCGTATTATGACAAATCCCATGCCTATATGAAAGCGTGCAAATCTAAGGTCATTCACCAAATAAGTTAGTCGAAACGTTCGTGGGCATCAATGCCTGCCGGGCTTTGTTCTTGGCATGAAAGTTCACAAAGCGAACGGCCTGGCCTCTGTCGTGGCCCATTTTCGATGGAAGACTCAGGTTTTATGTGCTAAAATATGATTTCGATGCAAACAAATTCTCAGGGAGACAATTATGAAAATAAGTCCTCAGATTTTTCGCGAATACGACATTCG